>Ga0183095_10675_pt1 | contig 73975 bp, 69 predicted proteins | sample BioMet4_FD_130346 | JGI IMG/M metagenome (GOLD analysis project Ga0183095, IMG submission 130346) | Microbial communities from bioreactor (seeded with sewage sludge) at LBNL, California, USA - Biofuel metagenome 4 (v2) (version 3) | ecosystem: Engineered > Bioreactor > Anaerobic > Unclassified ... | reverse complement strand
CGGGGGAGCGGGGCCTCTTCCGCTACGCTCCAGAGTCCTGCTCCCCCGCAAATCCCCGTTCCATCGCTGACCCTACTGGCTCACTTTTACTCCGCCCTACTGGCCTACTTTTACTCCGCCCTTGACAACCATCATGGCAAAGCTATGCATCATGGTGCTCAGAACGTTTTTTTTGCGCACCAACCCGCCATAGAACAGCGCCAATCCAGGAGCTGTCATGAACAAGACCAAGGCAGCGCTGGTTAGAATCCAGGCGTTATCGCCGGCGCTTTTGGCTTCGGCCACCTGCTGCCTTGCCTCCTGCTTGGATTCGGCCATCTGTCTGTTCGTCTCCGCAAGTTGCCGCTCAAGAGTGGCAATACGTTCCGCCTCGCTGGCGGACACGTTTACAGCGTGGTTAGTAATTCCAGGTGTGATAGCCAAGGCAGACCCAGCCAGGCCCGTCAGAAGAGCGACAGCGACGATCAATTTTAGGCAAGTGCTACGCATAATTCGATTCCCACCCGACGCAGTTCGCGGGATTCAAGTCACTCGGCCGTTTTCGTTTAAGGGCGAAAACACGCCGTCCCAGGAATCACCCAACCCTGCGCGTGGAAGTACCTCTCGTACACAGGCAAAACTAACAACCCGGGCAAATCGTGAGTAACACCTTTTTAACTTTGTTTGTATGCGAAGGGAAATCAGAATGCTTTATGCCAACCATAGATCGTACTTATAGACCAGGTACACACTCTTCCTGACAAGATTTAGAGGAATTGGTTCTCTTCTTGCGTTCATAACTGCACAGGGCGGGCCTCACAGAATACCGGGTATTCCGAAGAGTTGCGCTTTACCGGAATGCGGGAACTTACTACTAGACGCAATACTGGAGAGAGAGCTTGAAGGTCGCGCCTCTCAATGATGGCACGAGCGACAGATCACCATTGACCCGTCGTGCCAATTCTCTCGACACCCAAAGCCCTAATCCGTTCCCGTTTTCCTTGTTGGTAGTAAAGAATGGCTGGAACAAATTCAGCGCCATGGCGCTTTTCATGGTTCTGTGGTCGTTGCTGGTGTACTGCCCGGTGGCGCACATGATCTGGGGCAAGGGCGGAATACTAAATGCCAGTCTCGGAGGCCGGATACCGGTGCTGGATTTCGCCGGTGGGACAGTCGTGCATATCACTTCGGGAGTCAGTGCGCTGGTGGTCGCATGGCACTTGGGTAAGCGCCTGGGGTACCCGCAGGAACCGATGCCGCCGCACAGCATGGTGCTCACCTTCGTGGGTGCCAGCATGTTGTGGGTGGGGTGGTTCGGATTTAACGCCGGAAGCGCACTGTCCGCGGGGAGTCTGGCGAGCAGCGCTTTCGTTTGTACCCACTTGGCTGCCGCGAGCGGCGCGCTCAGTTGGAGCGCGGTGGAATGGTTACGCAATGGCAAATCGAGCGCTTTGGGTGCTGTTTCGGGTGCCGTCGCTGGACTGGCGACGATTACCCAGGCTTCGGGATTCGTTTCGCCCATGCCAGCTTTGCTGATCGGTGCTCTCGCGGGCGTGTGTTGTTACTTCATGGTTGCCAGCGTCAAGACCAAATTTGGTTACGACGATACGCTTGACGCTTTTGGCGTGCATGGGGTGAGCGGCACAATCGGTGCATTTGTCACCGGAATCTTTGCCACTATGGCGGTCAATCCCATCTTCAAAGATTCACGAGGCACTAGCCTCCCGGTAGGACTCATCGACGGCAACTGGCACCAGGTCATTAATCAGCTTATTGGGATCGGGATTGGCTGGGCGTTTGGGGTCGTAGGGGCACTGGTGATTCTGAAAGTGGTCGATGTTGTCGTCGGACTGCGAGTTTCGCCCGAGCAGGAAGTGCAAGGGCTCGACACCTCGCTGCATGGGGAAGACGGTTACTACTGGGATGTTTCGCTTTCTTAGATATGTAGTTACATCGTTAGTTGCCGCCCCGAGCTGTTGTTTCGGCCCGGGGCGGTATGTTTATTGGGGCAACACTTCTCTATATCAGCCGATATAATCCGGTGGTTGCGTGCGATCCCGCAAGAAACGGGCGCTTTCTTGTTGCCGGTGACCCCATCCAAAATATGACCAAAGTTGAAGCAGTAATTCAGCCAGCCAAATTTGAAGCTGTCAAAGAAGCGTTGTTGTTTGCCGGCGTTACTGGCATGACCGTCTATGACGTGCGCGGGCACGGACGGCAGAAGGGCCACACAACCTTCTATCGCGGACGCGAGTACGCAGTTGATCTTTTGGCCAAAGTGAAAATTGAGATCGTGCTTCCGGACGATCTGGTGGAGTCCGTGGTCGAAGTCATACTGAAGGCCGCGAGTACAGGAGCAATCGGTGACGGCAAGATTTTCCTCTCCCGGGTAGACGACGCTATCCGCATCCGGAATGAGCAAAGAGGCGTTGCCGCCCTGTAAAAACTCCAGAGCGTTTCCCGTACGTTAAAACGTGAACTGCTTTTCTACGAAAGAACCTCCCTAAGCTGCGGGTGTACTGTTTCTTACGGCAGCATCGGCATAAAGCTTTTCGATCTGCTGCCTGTATCGGGCCTCGACATGGCGACGGCGCAGCTTAAGAGTGGGAGTGAGTGTTCCGTTTTCAATGGTGAGTTCTTCAGGTATTACGAGGAATTTCTTAATTCGCTCGAACCGCGCAAGGTTGCGATTTATCTGCTCCACTATTCCTTCATAAAGCGCTTGCACCTTGGCATTTTCTACTAGGTCCTGGCGCGAATCGAACGAGATGCCATTGTTTGCTGCCCAATCTTCCAGCGCTGAAAAGGCAGGGACGATTATGACGGCGGGGAAGCGGCGGCGATCCCCCAGGACAGCCGCTTCACTTATAAACCGATTGGATTTTAGCGCGTTTTCGATGGGTTGCGGGGCGATGAACTTACCACCAGAGGTCTTGATAAGGTCCTTCTTGCGATCGGTGATGGAGAGGAAACCTTCGGCATCGAGATTGGCAATGTCTCCGGTCTTGAACCAGTTGCCATCGAACGCAGCCGCGGTTTCTTCGGGCATATTCCAATACCCTTTGAACACGCTGGGGCCGCGGACAAGTAACTCTCCGTCATCGGCAATGCGCACCTCAACGTTGGAAAGCGGGCGGCCAACGGTGCCGAGTCTGCGAGCGCGGGGTGAGTTGACGGCGATCACGGGAGAAGTTTCCGTTAGGCCATATCCCTCATGTATGAAAACACCGATCTGTGCATACCATTCGGCAAGTTCTTTTCCCAGCGGCGCGCCTCCGGAAATAAAGATACGAACCCTTCCTCCGAGTGCATTCAGCACCTTAGAAAAGACGAGCCGATCAGCCAGCTTCCAGGAGAATGAGGGGGGGCGCTTGCCGGTAACTACCTCGTCCAGATGCTCCCGGCCTGTCGAAAGGGCCCATTCATAGACCTTCCTCTTGAAACCGGTTGCAACTCCGCGCTGGACTTGGTTAAAGATCTTCTCATACACGCGAGGCACGGCCACAAAGACAGTTGGGCGGAGCCGTTGCAGAAGTCGCGGCATGTCCTCAATGAAAGGACAGTATGCGATGGTCACACCGCGATAGAGTTCGGCAAAATCTACGTGGCGCGCAGTGATGTGCGATAGCGGGAGAAAGCTGACAGCAAGGTCGTAGTTGTATCGAAAGTCGAACTCGTCAAGAGAGACGGCGAGATTTGACGCGATATTTCCGTGCGTGAGCATGGCACCCTTGGGTACGCCAGTAGTGCCACTGGTGTAAATGATGGTGGCCACGTCGTCGGGGACAATTGCATTCGCAAGACTGTCGAGTTCTGGCACACGCTGCTGCGGTCCAGAGTCCATGAGAGCAGACATCGAGAGTACGTCTGAATCCGTGACTTCATCCATCATGATGATGGTTTCGATAAAGCTCTCCGGTTGAGTGGATCGCAGCTTTTCAAGCTGTGCGGCGGTGGACACAAAGGCCGTTCTAGCTCCGGAGTGAGTCAGAAGAAAGCTTATCTGGTCCGAGGTGAGCGTGGTGTAAATAGGCACAGTAATTCCGCCAAGCAGCAAGATGGCGAAATCAGCGATGGCCCACTCAGGGCGATTCTCAGCGAGAATCGCGACGCAATCGCCTCGCCCGACCCCATGGCATCGAAGTGCCTGCACGACTCCCATGACCCGCCGGTAGAGGGAGGAAGACGAGATGGAATGCCACTCAGAGTTGCGCTCGTAGAGCATAACCCGTGGTTGATCGCGCTCCACTACTTCAAAAAAAATGTCAACCAACGTGCTTGGTTTGAGTTTGGCATCCATGCTTCGTCTCTACTCCACTGTTTCGGACGAATTTACCTTTCTAACCCAGATAAGATGATGTCCGCGACTGAATCGGCTACATCGGACAGCGGATAAAAAGTTTCGTCCAAAACCCAGGACGTGACCATTTCATCGATTGCTCCGAAGAAGCAGTTTGCTGCGATTTTTTCGTGGAGCTCGGAACGGAAAACACCCTGTTTCTGGCCTTCAGCAATCGCAGCGCGAACCAGACCAAAGTATTCGACCATGTGCTGCTGAGAAAACGGGACTAGAAAACGAACACTCTGGCGAAGTTCCATTTGCAGCACTATGGCCAGTTCGCGGTTGGAACCCAGGGTTTCAAGATGAAGAAGAGCCAGGCGACGAAGTTTACCGGCAGGGGAAGCTATGGCTTCCAGTTCGGTGCGGGCACGGCTCATGAATGCAGCGAACGCGCTGTTGATGGCTGTCATGAGCAGCTCTTCCTTGTTTCTGAAATAAAGGTAAATGGTGCCGTCGGCAACCGAGGCGCGCTCCGCTACGTCTGACACTCGGGCGACATAAAATCCCTTTTCGGCAAAAACCGAAATGGCCGCATCAAGAATGCGCTGGTACTTATCACCTGAGACGCGCGGTTTATGGGAGATTTTGATACGAGACCGTCTGGGTTCGGGAGCTCTCATGGCCGATGGCGAGTTAGATGCTGAACGGCGCGAATAAGGGTACCCGGAAACGGCATTGATTCCCATAGTGGAAGGGCATTGTTCCATTCATCGCTTCGTGCTTCGGAGGGAAACCCGGGTTTCAACTTCTTCATCTAACTTCGGGAAGCGTGTGGGGGGACCAGGCCGGTGCACCCCGGAACGCCAAAGCCCAACTGGAATTCCGGCTGGGCTTTTTAGTTGAAAGCGAATCAAACCAATAGAACTCATCACGCCTGAAAAGGAAGACAATTTCAAAATGGCATTGCGATCGGAACCGACCTGGTACAAAGACGCAATTATCTACGAGGTACACGTCAGAGCCTTTTATGACAGCGTGACGGACGGGATAGGTGATTTCGGCGGACTGACGCAAAAGCTAGATTATTTGGAGGACCTGGGCGTTACCGCAATCTGGATTTTGCCGTTCTGCCCCTCTCCGCTGCGCGATGATGGCTACGATATTTCGAACTACAACGATGTGCATCCCTCGTACGGCACACTGCGCGACTTTCATCGGTTTTTAAAGCAGGCTCACAGGCGAGGCCTGCGCGTGATCACCGAACTTGTGCTGAATCACACTAGCGATCAGCATGAGTGGTTTCAGCGCTCGCGACGTGCGGTGCCCGGAAGCCGCTGGCGGAATTTCTACATATGGAGCGATACGCCGGCAAAGTACGCCGAAGCGCGAATTATCTTTAAGGATTTTGAGTCCTCAAACTGGACCTGGGACCCGGTGGCGAAGGCGTATTACTGGCACCGCTTCTATTCGCATCAACCAGACCTGAACTGGAGCAACCCAGAGGTGAAGCAGGCCATGTTGGACGCAATGGACTTCTGGTTTGACATGGGCGTGGACGGCCTGAGACTGGATGCAGTGCCGTATCTATTCGAGTGCGAAGGTACGAACTGCGAGAACCTGCCGGAGACCCATGCGGCATTGCGCGAAGTTCGGGCACATGTAGAAGAGAAGTATCGCGACAAGATGCTTTTGGCAGAAGCAAATCAGTGGCCGGAAGACTCGGTTGCGTATTTTGGGCAAGGCGACGAGTGCCAAATGGCTTTCAACTTTCCGGTGATGCCCCGAATGTTCATGTCGCTGCAAATGGAGGACCGATATCCGCTGACCGACATTATGAAGCTGACGCCGGCGATTCCGGAGCGCTGCCAGTGGGCTCTGTTCCTGCGGAACCACGACGAACTGACGCTGGAGATGGTGACAGACGAAGAGCGCGATTACATGTATCGGAAGTACGCGCGCGACCGGCAGATGCGAATCAACCTGGGGATTCGCCGCAGACTGGCGCCACTGCTCGAAAACGACAGAAGAAAGATCGAACTGATGAATGCGCTGTTGCTGTCGTTGCCAGGTACACCGATCATCTATTACGGCGACGAAATCGGCATGGGAGACAACGTGTATCTTGGCGATCGCAACGGAGTGCGAACGCCGATGCAGTGGAGCGCAGACCGCAACGCCGGTTTCTCGCGGGCGAACCCGCAGAAGTTGTACCTGCCGGTTAACATCGATCCCGAATATCACTATGAAGCGGTGAACGTGGAGACGCAGCAAAGGAATCCGCATTCGCTGCTGTGGTGGATGAAGCGCTGCATAGCGCAACGCAAGCAGTTCCGGGCATTCGGGCGGGGAACACTGGAATTCTTATATCCATCGAACCGCAAGGTGCTGGCGTTCTTCCGTGTTTTTGAAGAAGAGCGGATTCTAGTGGTAGCAAACCTTTCCCGATTCACTCAGGGAGTTGAACTGGATCTGCGAAAGTTCTACGGCACGACGTTGATGGAAGTATTCGGTACCAGCCGATTTCCATCGATCACGCAGGAACCCTACTTTCTCTCGCTCGCACCCTACTCGTTCTACTGGTTCAGGCTGCTGCCGAAGGAGGCAGGAGAGGAGTTAGTGCAAGAAGGTGATGGCGCTCTGAAGGTCGCGACAATCGCAGTGGAATCGATCAACGAGACATTTGGTCAAGCAAGCAGGGAAGAGCTTGCCCGGATACTCCCACGCATCTTGCGCAAGCGCCGATGGTTCCTCGGACGCAACAAAACGATTACACAGGTCTCGGTCGAGGATGTAATTCCTCTTAGACGCCCCGAACTGGGCCTAGCGCTGATTTGCGTGGAGTACAGCGATAACGAAGATGAGAAATACACAATTCCTCTGGCATTGGCCGAAGGGGTGGATGCGGAGAACATTTTGCGTGACCACCCGGAAGCCGTGCTGGCTCGATTGGAGTTTCCCGATCAAAGCTGGGCATTGCTATACAGCGCCTTATTAGGCAGGAGCTTCAGTGATGTGCTGCTCACGGCAGTGCTGAAACGGAGCAGGTTCAAGGGCACCAAGGGAGAACTGGTAGCCGGTCACACGAAGGCGTTTCGCAAGGCATGGTCGCATATTAGATCAAACCGCGAACCACACTTGCAGATATTGGATTCGCCGAACACCTTTGTGAATCTCGGTGAAGACTTTGTTCTCAAGCTTTATCGCGCGGTGATGGTGGGTGTGAATCCTGATCGCGAAGTGGAGGAGTTTCTCACAGAGAGAACCGATTTTGCCAATATTCCGAAAGCGCTGGGTTGGCTGGAATATTGCCAGCGTGTGGACGACGAAGATCTGCACACAACTTTAGGGCTCGTGACCAGTTATGTTCGAAACGCAACATCGGGCTGGCAGTATACGATCGATCACCTGAGCCTGTATTTCGAGCATGCAATGGCCGTGCAGGATGAAGATCCTCGCTTAAAAGAGTTGACCAGTGGGAGTCCACTCGCACTGGCGCAGCTTCCGGTGCCGACGCTGATTGCAGACTTGGTAGGGACGTTCGAGAACACGGCTCGCAGATTGGGGATGCGTACCGCAGAGATGCACGGTGCCTTAAGCTGTCGTCCGGAGGTGCTCGATTTTTCGCCGGAACCGTTCACGGATTTTTATCGCCACGGCCTTTATCACGGAATGCTGGGACGGATGGGACGCTCGCTCGATGCGTTGCGAACGCATTTGAAGACGCTTCCTGCGCCGGTAAGCGCGGCTGCCGAAGCATTGCTTGCAAGCGAGTCCGAAATCCGTGATGGTTTGCTCCCCCTGCGGGATCAGCGAATCTCTGGAACTCGCATCCGGACCCATGGAGACTACCAACTTACGAATCTGCTGTTTACGGGTAATGACGTAATCATTGAAAACTTCGATGGTCCGGTCGGCAGGCCCATGAGCGAACGCAGAATCAAACGCTCGGCTCTGTGGGACGTTGCCAGCCTGATACGGTCTCTTCATTACGCCGCCCACGCAGTTTCATTTGGCTATGTGCCGGGAATTGTGAAGGGCAGGGAACAGGTGGCACGCATTGATCGCTGGGCCGAACATTGGCATCAGTGGGTTTCGGCAATGTTTCTGCAAGGCTATCTTGAGAAATCCCGCGGAATGGAATTTTTGCCAAAGACAATTAATGAGGTCCAGGTCTTGCTTCGGGCGCACCTGATCGAGAAATCGCTGCTGGAAATCGCCTACGAACTCGAGCACCGGCCGGATTGGCTGGGCATTCCGGTGCATGGACTTTTATCGTTGTTGAAGTGGTAATACCCTTGTGTAGTAATTGAGTCGGGAGTTACAGTTCGTCGAACAATTCTTTTCGGATGGCGCGAACTGCGCTTTCAATGCGGCGGTACTGAACCCAGGTGCCTACCTTGCGCGCGTCGACCAGTCCCGCGTTCTTCAGGATCTTCATGTGATGCGAGACCGTCGGCTGCGCAAGTTTGACTCGCTGCTCCACATCCGAGGCGGTCCAGCCTTCGGTTGCACCGCCCTTGCGAGCCACGCCCCCGTGAAGGAGACGAAGGATCTTGCGCCGGGTTGGATCGGCAACGGCTCGCAGCGCCAGACTCAGCTTGTCAGTTGCAGCTTTCATAATCCTTCGTCAATCATAAAGCATTTAACGATGAGAGCAAGCGCAAACGCCTACAGACAGCGCTTCCCGGTATGAGCTCTGAACGGCTGAAGATTGATGTCCATCAATTTAATGCTTCAGGAAGGCATTATACCCTGCGCTGATAAGACGGGAACGAATCTCTTCGGCTTCCTTGATATCTGCGTATGGCCCCACTTGCACGTGGAAGAGCTTGTCTCCGGGGTCGACGATCACGACTGGATATTTCTGCTTCAGGAGAGTGTCGCTCAATAGCTTGGCATCATTCTGATGGCGTAAGGCGGCAATCTGCACAACATATCCAGAACCTGGCGCAGGGCTCTCCGGCGCGCGCGGCACCGCTGCTGGCGTGTTCTCTGCGGGCTTAAGTTGCGGGTGCACGTCTTTTTGCTGCACCGACTGGTAAAACGTCAGATCGGTGCTGTTTGCAGACGCCGATTGATTCGAGCCGTTGTCGCCAGATGTGCCATCTGGCGACCGGGGTGTGGCAACCTGGGAGGCTCCGGGCTTGCTGGTGGCGGCGGGCATGGGCGCAGTTACGGGGACAGTCGAGGTGGCGCCGGAGGAGTGGGCAATCGCCTGCGTGGCGGAGCCACGGCCAAGCCAGTACCCCACTCCAAGGGAAATACCGCAAAGAATCACCAGCACGAAGAATAAAACGAGCAGCTTTCCCCCGCCGAGCGTGATTTCGGTATCGTTGTCCTCAAACGTGTCTATTGGTTCCTGTGTCCGCATAGTAATTGCCAATTATGCCTCTGTCTGGGCGCTCGTGTCGCCGGTTGGCGCTGTGGATTTTGGTGTCATGCCAGTTAGCTTTTGGATACCCGAGAGCAAGTCGATGGGAATTGGGAAGATGACGGTGGTGTTCTTTTCCACGCCGATCTCGGTCAGAGTCTGCAAGTAGCGAAGCTGAATTGAGGCAGGCTCGGTCTGTAACAGGTGCGCGGCATCCACAAGGCGCTGTGCTGCGGAGAATTCACCTTCGGCGTGGATGATTTTTGACCGCTTTTCGCGCTCGGCTTCAGCTTGCTTGGCCATGGCGCGCATCATGCTTTCGGCCAGGTCCACCTGCTTGACTTCAACGTTTACAACCTTCACGCCCCAGGGTGCGGTGTGCTGGTCGAGAATCGACTGCAACCGGAGATTGATCTTGTCACGATGGGCCAGCAACTCATCCAGCTCTACTTCACCGAGCACGCTTCGCAGCGTAGTAAGCGCGAACTGCTGCGTCTGGTACTGGTAGTTGGTAACCTCAACTACGGCTCGACGTGGGTCCATGACGCGGAGAAAGACCACCGCGTTTACCTTAAGCGTGACATTGTCACGGGTAATTACATCCTGCGGCGGCACGTCGAAAGCAACCTGCCTGAGGTCGACGCGTACCATGCGGTCCACGGGAGCGAAGACCAATATTATGCCGGGGCCTTTTGGACTAGGAAGCAGGCGGCCAAGACGGAAGATTACGCCGCGTTCATATTCGCTGAGAATCTTGATGGAGCTGAGGATATAAAAGGCAAGGATTACGAAGACAATGCCGGTGAGAGGAAACATAAGGCCTCCAAGCCTGCTTTCAGGACAGGGGAATTCTACCCCAGTGACCACTGTGCCTGAAAGGGAGAAGCAGATTCAAAAGGCGTTGGCCTAATTGGGAATCATTGTTGTCAATGGCTGCGTGGAATGATTGGAGCGGGAGACGGGACTCGAACCCGCAACTTCAACCTTGGGAAGGTTGCACTCTACCATTGAGTTACTCCCGCTCGACCTCCGAATTATACAACGATGTTCGTGAACAGGAAAAGCTTTGCCACCAGCGAATGCTGCTGGTGGCCGAATGCTCTAAAAGATGGTGTGCTGACTAAGGATTTTCAAGGGCTGTGTGCTCTTTGACGGGTTGTCGAGAGCGGCCAGCATGTTGTCCGACCAACAGTGGTCGTACTGAATGCCGTTTCCGCCGCCGCCGCTGATGTCAAAAGAAATCGTGGGCGTGCCAAGTGTCGATCTCATGGTGCCATCGGCATTCTTTGTTTGCGCGACAAACAAAGATCCGATGATCTGACCATGGCCGCCGCCTCCGCCGGTGAATGAACCACCGGAGCCGATCACAAAAACAGGACCATACCAGTAATAGTCGCCCAGCATTGTCAGATTTCCCGTAACCAGCAAGACTCCGCAGCCAGTGACTGGTCCCAACGTAAGGTCGCCGTTCACGACAGTGGTTGGGCAGATCGGTGGGGTGGCGTTGGGATTGCCGAGAACAATGCTGCTCGGATTACTGGAATACGTGTAGGTCGCATTTGCGGCAATTGACGTTGCCAGACCATCGGCTCCGGATACTGTCGTCAAGTTGCCCAGCGCAGCATACACATTCTCCACATCAGGCGATGGACCCTTGCCGGTGTAGTGATCGGTTCTATTCTTGGGAATCGATGCTGTAACCTCCGATACCGCAGTGGGGTTGGTAGGATTGTTCGGATTGTCGATAACGCCGACGGATACCTTTTTCGGTACAGCAGCTTCACTGCAACTATTTGCGTCTACCCCAGAGACAACATAGTTGTTGGAATTGGCAAAGTCGACGGTGGGCTGCGGAGAATCAATGACCAACGCTCCCGGCAAGGTGACGGGGTAGGCAGGGGGCGTTGCGACCTCCATCTGGGACAGTGTGCGCGAGCCACCTTTACCGACCGCCAGCGAGGTTAGGACGTACACCCGGCCCAGCGTCGATTTGGTGGTTTGCGCCTGAATGCTTGCCCCCGATCCGCCGCCCGAGTCCGTGATTGTGACCGTTGGGTTGGAGGTGTATCCACTTCCTGGATTGGTCAACGTGATCGTATCGATTTTTCCTATGCTACCCAGATTAGCCGTCCCGGTTGCTCCGCTGCCGCCCCCGCCGGAGAGGGAGACGGCGGGAGCCGATGAAGAATAGCACCCTACGGGACTCTGCTGCGTGACGGCGGAAAACCCAGCAACCGGGGCGCCGGGGGCCTGAATGGTTGCGGTGGCCGTCGCTCCCGAGCCTCCACCGCCGCTTATGGTAACCGTTGGAGCCGAGGTATAGCTGCTCCCGCCATTGCCGACGGTTATCGTACCCACAGTGCCATTGGAGGTCGGGGTGACGTGCGCGGTGGCCGTGGCTCCGCTACCGCCTCCCCCGCTGATCGTCACCACCGGGTTGGAATAGCCGGTTCCTATGTGCGGGTTGTAGGTACACGTTGTACAGGTAGTCGAACCGTTGAAAAGCACAATGCCACCGGTTGATGAACAACTCGTGCTGTACCCAGGGGACCCGGTTACAGGTACCTGATATGTGCCGTTCCAGCACATCTGAGAGCCTACAGGCGTACTCTGCGCAGCGACCGTTGTCATGTTGTCGGCTTTCAGAGTAATTCGCACCCATTTGTGAGCCAGGGGCCTCGGAAAGGTTGTGCTACCGCTGACGGGGTGATACTCACCAGCAGAGGTGCTGCTGTTGTCGTAAACCTGATACCATGCGCTTCCGCTTGGCGGAACACCGCCGCTGCAGAGATGCGTCGACAGGTAAGGACTCGTGCACAGGTCGGTGTCGTAGTATTTATTTGTTGGGTCCCACGGCTTGATCGACGCTGCGGTCTCGCCGATCGTGGTATCCGGATTAATGATGTAGATGACGTTCGCTGCCGAAGCTGATGGGAGTCCCAGATCACGGTAATCGATTGCGATGGGATCACCGCACGCAGTTCCTGTAGCGGTGTCGCATCGCGATGGGATCAGCCGGTCGCGAGCCTCCTGTAACCCGGAGAGCGATGCGTAAATCGAGTTCTGCTTGTCACGGTAATTGGCGGCGATTTTTGTTTCCAGATCCGCCGCGCACAGCATTGCCAGACCAATCGCGGCAAGCAGCAGTAACGTGAAGATCGCAAGCAGCAGTGCCAGCCCGCTCTCGCTCGACTTTCTTTTCGATTTCATTATTGCGGTCTCCAGGCTAATTCTGGCAACTGAGTGTTCCCGAGGTCGATTGCGAACAGTTAGTCACTTTCACGGTGGAAACCAGGGTGACGATTGGCTTCATCCCGGTCTTCAGATCAGCGTAAGGGGATTCCACGACCAACTCGATCCTGATCGTATCGATGGCGGCGAGCAACGCGGCATTGGTGCCGTTCGCCGTGTCATAAGTGAGCGGACTCGTCGTTGAATAAGTGACCTCTGCGGTGCCGCCCTGGGTGTAATACCGGAAGATGGGAATATTGTTGCCGCCTATGTAGTTCTGCACGTTTTGCACTTCGACCTGTCCAGACGAAGTGCCGTTCTTAGATTGCTGGCTGCGCTTGAGACATGGGCAATTTCCCGTGGTACTAGAGTCGTACGTATATTGCGTGGAAAGCACGTTGTTGTCGTTATCCAGTCCGCCTTCAAATGAGATATCGCGGTCGTCTATATTGACCAGACCTAATGCGACAGTGCTGGGCGAGATGCTGTCCGTATCAATGTTCCGCGGATTCGGATAGCCGATCTGGCGCAAATCGCGTGACATCTGGTCTATGAATTCGCGTGCCTCCTGAAATAGATCCAAATGCTTCTGCTCGTTTGCGGAGCGCTGATTTGCTGTCTGGATCTGTTCATAGACTCCCGCCATGACGATCGCGGCCAAGACCATCGCGATCAGAAGTTCCAGCAGCGTAAAGCCCGCCTGCGCTCGCGCCTTTTTGGAAGTCATTCTCATGATCCTGGCACCGGGTCGGGCCCCATCATCACGTGCAGATTTATGGGAAAGCTAAGCGGACCCATTCCACCGCCTTCCATGCGCGCGCCCACGGTGAGCAGGTTCGTGTGACTGGTGGTGCCGGATGAAGCCAGTGGCGAGAGATTCCAGCGAACATCATATGTCGTTTGCCTTGTTCCGTTGCACACCACGTAATCCATCTGATAGCCGGACACCTTGGGCTGTGTGAAGTCGATATTTCCACTGCTCAGAGGCGCGCCGCCGTTTGCGCTTTGAACCGGCCAGGGATTGCCGGCGGTGTGTGTGCCGCAGTCAGTCAAGTGAGCGGTACCGGCGCCGCCGACAGTAGAGCTGTAATTAATACCGGCGCTGACCTGCTCGGTTACTGCCTGGGTCAGCATGACGGCCGTGGTGTCCAGGCGGCTGTGGCCGTTCGATGCCACAGCCAAAGCCACCAGGCCTGACATTGCCAGCACTCCGACGACAAGCACGGCACCAGCGACGATCAATTCAATGAGCGTAAAGCCAGCCTGGTGACTGTGTCCGCCGGACTGAATCGCATTGCGGCAGCTTTTTCTTCCGCCTGAATTTAATTGCTCCATGCCGAACCGTTCCAGAAGTATGTTTTTATGCGCCCCGCGGGAGACACCCCCACCGCCGCCCAATGAGGGGTGCCATACTGCGATGAAAGAGTGAAGTAGAAAGCGTAACCGTTTGTGATGCCAGCGCAGTAAGCATTAGCGCTGGCAGGGCAGGTGCATGGAATTCCTCTTGAATTAAAGCATAGATCGCTGGTCGTATTCGGCGCGGTAGCCAGTCCATCATTCCACATGATGGATGAATCCAGTGGGGTCGGGGAACTGGCTGGCGCAGAGGTCTTGTTGAACTGGGAAGGCAGCCAGATCTGCGTCAGAGAAGTGGTCAGTCCAGTGGTGCTTCCTGGAACATCGATGTAAGCCACCGTCCTCCCCCCCGGAGGTCGTGAAGATAAGGTGTCTGGTCTCGTTCATCTGTACTGCCTGGCTTCTACAGGCTTGGAATAAGCCCGAAAGAGAGCTCATCTCGCCGCGCCACCGTGCCGCGGTCACCATATTCGCAAAATTTGGCAAAGCGAACGCTGTTACAACGATGGCAATGGCCACGACGAGGAGCGTTTCCAGTAGCGGAAAACCGCAAGAAACCGCTGAAGGAGACAGGCGGAGCCGTTTTGCTGTTTTTGGCTACTGAGCGAAGTTGTGGAGGTTCGTTCTCATGCTCGCTTTTGTCCAAGGCTCACAAACCTGCGTTTAATCGTCTGCATTGGCAATGGGAAACTCTGCCCATTAGACCTTAGCCGGATCGTAGCATCCGCATTTCCTGAGTACAACGGACTGGAGTGTGGCGCAGATTACCAAAGTGTCACGCCGATCCGGCAGCAGTTCGGCGGCTCTGGACGCATGGCACATTTCCAGTGATACCGTGCCGCGAAGCGGGCGTAAAGTGCTGTCCGAGGTTCCCCGCCCCGGAGAGCCTTTGCGAATTTTGCTTAAGAGTTGAGAGACGGGAAAACACAGCCGATACCCGCACCGAACGTACGTGCTATGCGCAAAAAAGAGCGGGATTTTCAGGCTGCTGTGAGAAATCCGAGGTAACAGTATTGTGCTGCTTCGTAAAAACGACGGTGGACAGGGAGCAGCACTTCATCAAGTGCGCGTCAAAATTTGCGCAGAGTAATCGAAGTAAGTGCTAAGTAAGTAGAAGGCAAGGGCTAGGTAAGAATGGGAACATGTTTCCCATTCTTACAACGGCGTTTCCAATGAAATTGTGAATTTATTTTCTTAGTGGAATCAGTGACTTAGGAAGTAATGTGATCATTGTCACGAACAAGCGCTTTGCAGCAGGTAGGAATGGATGTATTTTCCCAGCGTTCGCGAGAGAGAAGCAGTGCTTTAGCGTGCGAATTTATCCCTAAAGAAGAATGGCACGAGAGAAAACAGGGTGGTATTGACAGTCTACTAGAAGACGGCGTCAAACATCCCAGTTGATCAAGTGCAGTTCAGAGATGCATCGCTATGCGTAACTGACTGAGTGACGCTGCTTTTCTACACAATACAAGCCTTTCTGTGTCCCGTTACATACAGGTTGAACAACCTTCTTTGGGACCATGAATTCTGAATAATTCGAGTTGTTATCTCAGGGTGCTTTGTGCGCCTTTGGTTGGTGCTGGCATGCGTTGGAGTTTTGTACTGGGCGTATGAAAGCGGGTAGAGCTGGGTCGCGTTTAGGTTTAGGAAAAGTTGACGCGGGTATTGGCGAATGCTGGTGCCTGGGGGCGAGTAAGAACAAGAGCCGGTCGTTAAGGAGAGTGTCAGATGACGAAAGAATCTTTAGGGATGGTCGAGACGCGTGGCCTGATCGCGAGCATTGAAGCGGCGGACGCGATGGTGAAGGCTGCAAATGTTGTCCTGATCGGTCAGGTGAAGATTGGCGCCGGACTAGTCACTGCGATGGTCCGTGGCGATGTAGGTGCGGTGAAGGCCGCTACTGATGCTGGTGCAGCGGCGGCGGCGAAGGTTGGGGAAGTGGTATCGGTGCACGTAATTCCGCGTCCGCACGCTGACGTTGAAAAGATTTTGCCGACGGCGCCAGAGGCTTAAACCACAATCTGCTCCGGATCAGCCGAGAAACTCGGACATAACGTGGAGGAACAGTCAATGTCAGACGATTTGGTCAACAAGGTTTTACAGGAAGTAATGAAAAGGGCTGGTTCTGCGTCCGCGGGTACTCCCCCGGCAGTTGAGGGTTCGGCTGCCGACCTGGCGAATCTTACGGAGTACGTTGGCATCGGCCCTGGCGATACCGAGGGGATCGTGATTGCGAATCTGGACCCGGCCATCCATCAGTTGTTCGGCTTCGACCAGAAGTATCGTTCGATTGGGGTGATTGGCGGCAGGACGGGAGCGGGGCCGCAGTTGATGGCAGCCGATGAAGCTATCAAGGCGACCAACACGGAAGTGATTTTGATTGAGATGCCGCGCGACACCAAGGGTGGAGCAGGTCACGGCAACTTGATCATCCTGGGTGCCGAGGATGTATCGGATGCTCGCCGTGCGGTGGAGGTAACGTTGCAGGCGCTGCCGAAGTACTTCGGCGATGTATATGCCAACGATCAGGGCTACACCGAAAACCAGTACACCGCTCGTGCGAGCAAGGTTCTGAACAAGGCGTTTGGCGTTCCCGAAGGCAAGGCGTTCGGGTTGATTCTGGGTGCTCCAGCGGTGGTTGGCATGTTGATGATTGACACTGCGGTGAAATCGGCGCAGGTGGAAGTGCTTGGTCTGGGTACTCCAAAGAAGAACACCAGCTTCAGCAACGAAGTGTTCATTTGGGTTACGGGCGATTCGGGTGCGGTACGGCAGGCCGTGATCGCAGGTCGTGAAGTTGGCAACAAGCTGCTTTGCGCCTGGGGCCAGAAGCCGAAATCAGCTGGCACACCATACATCTAAGGGGAGTCTGCAATGGCTAAAAGACAGAAGCGTTTCTTAGTGCTGGCCGATCGTCCTGTGAACAAGGACGGCTTCATTAAGGAATGGATCGACGTGGGATTGGTCGCCATGGACAGTCCCAATGACCCCAAGCCAAGCATCAAGATCGAAAATGGCGTTGTGGTCGAGCTGGATGGGAAGCGCCGCGAAGATTTCGACATGATCGATACCTTCATAGCGGACCACTGCGTTGACAAGAGTGTGGCGCAGGAAGCGATGGCCATCGATAGCCTGAAGTTTGCGCGCATGCTGGTGGACATCAACTGTCCGCGCTCGGAACTGGTTCGCCTGTCGGTTGGCCTAACGCCGGCGAAGGTGGTTTCGATTCTGCGTGAGCTGAACGTTGTCGAACTGATGATGGCAATGCAGAAACTGCGTTCGCGCAAGACGCCGATGAATCAGGCGCACGTTACGAACCTGAAGGACTCGGCTCCGTTGCTGGCGGCTGATGCGGCGGAAGCGGCCTATCGTGGTTTTGCCGAAATCGAGACCACGGTGGGTGTGGTCCGTTACGCTCCGATGAATGCCATGTCCCTGCTGGTTGGGGGGCAGACCGGGCGGCCCGGAGTGTTGGCGCAGTGTGCGGTGGAAGAGGCGCTGGAGTTGAGCATGGGCATGCGTGGCCTGACCCACTACGCCGAGACCGTTTCCGTCTATGGAACCGAGCAGGTGTTTGTGGATGGCGACGATACACCGTGGTCGAAGTCGTTTCTGGCATCGGCGTATGCATCGCGCGGGCTGAAGATGCGCTACACCTCGGGCACGGGTTCCGAGGTGCAGATGGGCTATGCGGAAGGAAAGTCAATGCTGTACCTGGAAGTCCGCTGCATCATGGTGACGAAGGGCGCGGGCGTGCAGGGATTGCAGAACGGCTCCATCAGCTGCATTGGCGTTCCGGGCTCGGTTCCCGGCGGCATCAAGACTGTGCTGGCGGAAAACGTTGCGACTGTGCTGATGAATCTGGAAGTGGCTTCGGGCAACGATCAGACGTTCACGCACTCAATCGAGCGCAACACGGCCCGCATGCTGATGCAGTTCCTTCCCGGCACCGACTTCATCTTCTCCGGCTATGCTGCCGAACCGAATTACGACAACATGTTTGCCGGTTCCACCCACGATGTGGACGACTATGACGATTACCTGGTTTTGCAGCGCGATCTACAGGTGGATGGCGGCCTGATTCCGGTGACGGAAGAGGGCGTGATCGCCGTTCGCAATAAAGCGGCGCGAGCTTTGCAGGCGGTCTTTGATGAACTGGGACTTCCTGCGATTACCGACGAAGAAGTGGAGCTGGCGACCTACGCTCACGGCACGAAAGACATTGGCGACCGCAATGTTCCCGAGGATCTGCGCGCGATTGACGAGTTCATGAAGCGCGGAGGCACGGGGCTGGATGTTGTACGGGCGCTGGCGAAACGGGGCTTCAAGGACATCGCCGAATCCGTACTGCGCATGCAAATCGGCAAGGTTGCTGGCGATTACCTGCAGACTTCGGCGGTGTACACGGAAAAGTTCGAGGTGTTGAGCGCCATCAATGATCCGAATGACTACGAGGGACCCGGTACCGGATATCGCCTTCAGGGCGAGCGCTGGGAGAAGCTGAAGAATATCCCGCAGGCGATCGACCCCAAGGACATCTAGGGTGGAGGTTTGGACAAAATGCAAATATCGGAAGAACTGGTAAGGCAGATCATCCTGGATGTGTTGAAGCAGGAGCAGGGTGAGGGCAAACCTGCCAAGCGCCAGGATGAGCAGGTTCCGCCTCTTTCGTTCAAAGAGCTCGGCCCGGCCAAGACGGGAACCGACCGCAACGAGGTGGTTATTGGAGTGCCGCCGGCTTTTGGCACCCACATGACCAAAACCATTATTGATATCCCGCACAGAGAAGTGCTGAAGGAACTGTTTGCAGGGATCGAGGAAGAGGGTGTCAAAGCGCGTCTCGTTCGTGTCAACCGCACGGCCGACGTGGGAGCCGTTGCCCATGATGCCGCGGTACTGAGCGGATCGGGCATTGGCATCGGAATTCTTTGCCGGGGGACGACGGTGATTCACCAGCGGGACCTGGAAATTCTCCAGAACCTCGAATTATTTCCGCAGTCTCCACTGGTAGACAAGGATGCGCTGCGCGCGATTGGACGCAATGCGGCCAAGTACGCGAAGGGCGAGCATCCGAGTCCGGTTCCGACGCGCAACGATCCGATGGCCCGCCCGAAGTATCAGGGGTTGGCGGCGTTGCTTCATAACAAAGAGACCCAGTATGTGAAACCAGGTGCGCCGAGCACGGAACTTTCCGTGCAGCTCTAGAGGAAACGAGGAGGAATGAATTCATGGCTCAACAGGGAAGTGAACTTTCCCCCGAAATGATTGCAGCCGCCGTCAAGCGCGTACTGGCTTCGCTGAATGAATCGGCGGGCAAGAGTGGCACGGTAAATCCGGCGAGCACTGCCGGAGGGCTGGATGCAAAAAAAGATTATCCGCTGGCGATCAAGCGGCGTGACCTGGTGAAGTCCGCAACCGGGCTAGCGCTTGACGCAATCACTCTGGACAAGGTCGTGGAGGGCAAGATCGGCTTCGACGACATGAAGATCCACCCTGACACCCTGGAGTATCAGGCTCAGATTGCCATCAGCGCGGGACGTCCGCACATTGCGAAAAACCTGCGCCGCGCAGCGGAGTTGACGCGCATTCCGGATGCGCGGGTGCTGGAAATCTACAATGCGCTGCGGCCCTACCGCTCCACCCGGCAGCAGCTTCTGGATATCGCCGACGAGCTAGAGACGAAGTATCAGGCCAAGATCTGCGCCGGCTTCGTGCGGGAAGCGCTGGCAGTGTATGAGAAGCGGGGACGCATTAAGAAATAGCCACCAAGGATTTCCGGCATGCGTTATATCGCGGGTGTGGATGTTGGCAACAACACGACGGAAATCGCGATCGGAGAGGTCTCCGGCAAGGGGAAGGTGCGGTTTCTATCCAGCGCGATGGTGCGAACCGTTGGCATCAAGGGGACGCTTCGCAACGTAATCGGCATCATCGACGCTCTGGATCTGGCGTTGCAGCCGCTGGCAATTCAGCGGAAGGATCTGAGCGTCGTGCTGCTGAATGAAGCCACGCCGGTGATTGGCGATATCGCCATGGAGACCATCACCGAAACCATCATCACCGAATCGGCCATGATCGGCCACAATCCCTCGACTCCCGGGGGGCAGGGGTTGGGGCTGGGGCAGACGATCGGTCTGCCCGAGTTGGCCGCGGTTGCGGCGGATGCACAACCTTGGGTAGTGATCATACCGGGCACGGCGGAGTTTGCCGATGCTGCCGAGCAGCTGAAGCGGGCGCTGTCGCGCGGGCTGAAAATTGCGGGGGCCATCGTTCAGAAAGATGACGGCGTGCTAATCAACAACCGCCTGCCTCAGCCGATACCCATCGTCGATGAAGTGAAATTCATCGACCGGGTACCGGTCGGGATGCCGGCGGCGCTGGAAGTCGCCCAGCCTGGGCGCACCATAGAAAAACTTTCCAATCCTTTCGACATAGCCACGCTGTTTCACCTGGACCCGGAGGAAACGCGCAAGGTGGTTCCGATTGCACGGGCTCTGATGGGGACACGCAGCGCGGTGGTGATCAAAACGCCAAAAGGAGATATCGAGGAGCGGCGCATCCCGGCAGGCAAGATCATTCTGCTGGGACATCGACAGAAGGTAGAGGTTCCGGTGGACGAGGGCGCCGACGCCATTATGGCGAAGGTGGCCGATGTCTATCCGATGGAGGAGGTACAGGCGGAGCCTGGGACCAATGTAGGCGGGATGTTCGAGCATGTCCGCCAGGTGATGGCGGATCTGACCGATCAGCCGGTCAGCACGATTCGGGTGCAGGACATTCTGGCGGTGGATACTTTCAAACCGCAGCAGATTCTGGGCAGTCTTGCCGGTGAGTATGCGCTGGGCAACGCAGTGGGACTGGCGGCCATGGTGCACACTCAGAAGCTGCCGATGCAGCGACTGGCGAGGAAGCTGGAAGAAGAGATTGGGATTCAGACAATGGTCGGTGGAGTAGAGGCGGACATGGCTATCCGGGGTGCGCTGACCACTCCGGGAACCGATGCTCCGCTGGCGATTGTCGACGTGGGCGGCGGCTCCACTGATGCCTCGGTGATTAACACCAGCTGCGAGATCAAGAGTACCCATCAGGCTGGTGCCGGGGACATGGTGACGATGCTGATCAACACCGAGCTTGGCCTGGAGGATTTTGACCTTGCGGAGAACATCAAGAAGTATCCGCTGGCGAAGGTGGAGAGCCTGTTTCACATGAGGCACGAGGACGGCTCGGTGCAGTTTTTCCAGCAGGCACTGGATCCAAGATTATTCGGGCGGGTGGTGGTGCTAACCGATAGCGGCCCGTTACCGTTGGAAACCCGGCAACTGCTGTCCAAGATTGTGGATGTGCGGCGTCAGGCGAAAAGGAAAGTGTTTGTAAAAAACGCGCTGCGTGCGCTGGAGCGGGTGGCCCCGGCGAACAATATACGCCTGATCAGTTTTGTGGCGATGGTGGGCGGATCGGGACTTGACTTCGAAATTCCGAGCATGATCTCGGACGCGCTGCAGGAGTACGGCGTCGTTACAGGCAGGGCAAACGTGCGAGGGACGGAAGGCCCACGCAACGCGGTCGCTACCGGATTGGTGCTGGCCTACGCAGAAGAGTTCGGAGGCTAGGTGAAGATGGCGGAGCTTTCCTCAATTGAGCAGGAGCGGAAACCGACGGTGCGGGTCATCGCCTGCCAAATCGGGGAGCGTGAGCTGTCGCCCATTCTGTGGGGGCTGGAGGAGGAGGGTATCCCATCGGAAGTTCAAAGCGTATCGGGCGGAGAAGCCGTGGCACTGGCCAGACAGGCGGCGCAAATGTCGGCGCTGAACGTGGGAGTCGCTCTGCATGGCGGGGAGGGCAAGGCGGTTTTGCATCATCGCGATCTTGCCGAGGGAGCCCCGCTGTTTACACTGCCGCTGCAAGGTGTAGAGAGCTTCCGGCTGCGGCTGCTGGGCATGAATGCCGCGCGTCTGGTGAAAGGCGAGCCGCTGCTTTTCGGCGAAGAGCCGGTGACGGCGGCTTCGGCTGATGACCCGCCGGAGGTGGCGTTCGAGCGGCAGGCCTGTGGCTTGCGACCAGGTTCGGAAGAACTACTGGAAGTGGTTGTGCGCACGGTAATCGAGCTTCTGGGGAAAGGGTAAGGATTCATGCAATCAAGTCTTGGATTGATTGAGACCCTTGGGTATGTAGCGGCGACTGAGGCTGCCGACGCCGGAAGCAAGGCGGCCAATGTCACTTTGCGCGGGTATGAGCGTGGGCGTGCGGGGCTGATAACAGTCAAGTTCGCGGGAGAGGTTGCGGCGGTTCGCGCTGCGGTGACGGCGGGGGCCACAGCTGCGCGCAGGGTTGGGATGGTGCTGGCCGTGCACGTAATAGCGCATCCGGTCCGGGCCCTGGAGGTTATTTCCGAAGGCTGGAAGAGTCAAGAGGAGAAAAAGCAGTCAGGTGAAGAAGCAAAAGAAGCTGGGCCAGCGCCTCCTGAACCTGCTGGGGTGTCCGAGGAAGTTACGGAAGAAGTTATAGGAGAAGCAACTGGGGCAGAGGAGCCACTCAAAGAAGTTAAAGAAGTTACTCCAGAACTTACTCAAGTAAAGGAAGAAGTAGCGGAGGGATCTGCCAAGCCCGAAAACAAGCCCGCCGAAGCCGCAGGCCCGGCCAGAATTCAGCGCAAAGAAAAGTCAAAAGGGAAGAGCAAACGGAAGTAAGGGAGATTGTTGGTCGCGGAAAGCTGGGAGTCTCAGAGTTTGCGGATAAGGAACTCGCTGCAGGTTCCTCCGCAAGAGTTATGAGGGAGTTGAGAACAATAAGGAGCATATCGTGGCCGAACTTCGCGCGTTTACTTATCTGGATCGCTTACAGCCCCAATTTACCGCTTATCTTGGAGCGAACATGAGAGGCTACTTACCCGTGGTGGGCATGGCCGCCACAATCATCGAGATCGCGCCTGGGTTGGCGATCAACGAGGTTGCCGACGCGGTTCTGAAAGCCGCCTTTGTGCAGCCGGGACTGATGGTTGTGGAACGCAGCTTCGGTGTTCTGGAATTTCATTCCAAGGCTCAGGCCGACGTGAAATACGCGGGTGAGGCGGGGCTGTCCTACCTGGGCCTCAAGCTCGAAGACCGGGTCAAGCCAAAGATTTACAGCTCGGAAATCATTCACAAAGTAAACGACTACCACGCCCAAATGGTGAACGTGTCGCGGCTGGCTTCGGTGCTGATTGCCGGGCAGGACATGTACATCATGGAGGTGGCTCCGGCGGGCTACATTGCGCTGGCGGCCAACGAAGCGGAGAAGAACGCGAACGTCACGCTGGTCGATTGCCGCTTGTTCGGCGCGGTCGGACGCCTCTACTTGGGCGGCAAGGAGGCCGACATTGCGCGCGCGGCACAGGCAGCCGAGACGGCGATTAAAAACATCGTCGGGGTCGAAGGTAAGGTTTAGCTGGCCGGGCGGGTTAGGTCAATTCTGAAGATAGCGAGGGTGCGGTGACAATCAGTGCTTCAGCGAACCAGCTCCTGAAGACCTTCGAGGCTTCCCTGGAGCTGAATAAAAACGGAGTGCACAAAACCGAGTTGTTTGCCGGGGTGGACCTGGGAACGGCCTACATCGTCACGGCTGTGGTAGACGGCGATGGGGTTCCGGTGGCCGGAGCGCTGACCCGCAGCCGTTCCAGTATTCGGGATGGCCTCGTGCTCGACTACATGGGCGCGATCCGGTTGTTACGCGAGCAGGTAACGGCCATACGCGGCGCGGGTTATGCAATCCAGCGCGCGGCCGCCGCCTTTCCGCCCGGGACCATGGGCCAGAATGCCAGGGCATTTAGGAACGTGCTGGAGGCCTCGGATCTGGATTGTTCGGGGCTGATCGATGAGCCGAGCGCGGCGGCGCAGGTGCTCGGCATTCGCGAGGGCGCGGTAGTGGATATAGGCGGCGGCACCACTGGAATCTCGGTCCTGCGCGAAGGCGAGGTGGTCTACACCGCAGATGAAGCCACTGGAGGGATGCATCTGGATTTGGTGCTGGCGGGTAACTTCAAAATCGAGGTGCAGGAGGCCGAGAGGATGAAGACCAACGCATCGCGGCAGCGCGAGCTGTTTCCGCTGGTCCGGCCGGTCTTCCAGAAGATGGCCAGCATCGTGAACCACCACCTGAAGGGGCACCGGGTGGAGATGCTGTACTTGGTCGGCGGCACCAGCTGTTTTCCGGGGATTGTGGAGGTTATGGAGGAGGAGACCGGGCTGGCCGTTTCTCGTCCGGACAATCCTCTGCTGGTAACTCCGCTGGGGATTGCCCTGCACTGTGCGCGAATGAACGGCGCAAAGCTGGCGGCAGCGCAGTCAGGCGGGAAGGCCGGAAACGGGAGCGGCCAGAGAGTGCAATGAAAGACGAACGAATCGAACAGGCGGTAGTCGAAGTTCTGAAGCGGCTGTTGCCGGCGTTGGGCGTCAACGGCTCGCGCGGCAAGCTCATTGTCGTTTTCACCGGCGCCACTGTCGGCTCGGTGGAAGCGATTACCGAACTGCGGCAGCTTATCCTGCGGGGCTTCGAACTGCAGCTGGTTTTCTCGGAAACGGCTGAACATATTTACGGCCAGTGGGTGCGGGACGGGCTGGCGGGCTTTCCCTGCTGGGATCAGTTGCCGCCGGTTACGTGGTTGCGCGCGCTGCGGGAGACACGGGCGGTAGTGGTGCCGCTGCTGAGCGTGAGCTCCTTGTCCAAGCTTGCGCTGCTGATTGCCGACAGCCAGACGGGAAATTTCATGCTGCACGGGCTGTTCACTGGAAAGCCGGTGATCGTCGCCCGCAATGGCTTTGAGCCCAATACCAAGGGCCGCGCCGAGCTGGGCTTTAACCACGGCTGGCCGGAGCTGACGAGGGTGATTGAGGAGCGCGCCCGGACGGTGGCCAGTTACGGCTGCGTGCTGGTGGATATCACTCAACTGAGCGTCACGGTTGCGGCGGCGCTGGCGGATGAAGCCGAGCCGGAGCCTGCCGTGGCAACGCGTCAGGTGACAACATCGCGCACGTTGATTGCGCATCCGGGAGGGCTGGTCACGGCAGGCGATGTGATCGCAGCGCATCGGCAGGGAGCCGACCTGCACTGCTCGCCTCGGGCGCTGGTGACTCCGCTGGCGCGTGAGCTGGCGGCGCAGCACGGTGTTTGCATCGTGCGGGACGAGAGCTGCTAACGAAGAATCAGGAGGACGGTTGGATGCTGATTGCACTGGTGATTGGGACCGTGGTCGCTTCCCGGAAACACGAACGGCTGGTGGGAAGCAAGATTCAGGTGGTTCAGCCGCTGGATTCTCGCACCAGAGAGGCGAAGGGTGACACCCTGGTCGCCGTGGATGCGGTTGGCGCGGGAGTGGGCGAGACTGTCCTCCTCGTACAGGGAAGCGCCGCGCGCAAGGCGCTGGATAACGAGTCGTCTCCCGTGGATGCGACGATCATCGGCATCATCGATGAGGTGAATGTGGAAGGGTAGGCGGGCAGGCTTATGAGCATATACACGCGTAAGGGCGACAGCGGCAACACGCGGCTATTCAGCGGGGAACAAGTTTCCAAGGACGACCTGCGGGTGCAGACCTACGGCACGCTGGATGAATTTCAGGCGCAGCTTGGTCTGGCGCGTTCCTTCATTCAGGATGGCGAGCTCAACTGCATGGTCTACGCGATTCAGCAGGATGTCTCGGCCGCCTGCGCCGAACTGGCTTCCAACCCGGAGACCTTCTCGCGCCTGAAGCGCCGCGTTGGGCGGGCTGATGCAGGGAAGCTGGAAAAGCAGATCGATGCCTTGGTGGCCGACTATGGGCTGCCGCATGGCTTCGTGATTCCGGGCCGGGCGACCGACAGCGCCGCGATGCATGTGGCCCGCACGGTATGCCGGAGGAGCGAGCGCCTGCTGGTCATGCTGAACAGGGAGGTGCCGGAGTTCGATGAGCTGCTGGTTTATTTCAACCGTCTCTCGGACCTTCTTTTCGTGCTGGCCTGGGCTCTGGAGGTCATGCACGTGGTCCGAGATGTTGCCGCTGAGGCCGTCAAGGAAGGAGCAAAATGAACAGGTGCTACGCGAGGGTTCCCTGCCCAGTAGCGCAGTTGCTGGTCGACATCGCCGAAGCCGAGGCGCACACGATCGCCGTCCCAATGGCTATCGCCGTGGCAGATGCCGAGGGCGGATTGCAACTGTTCAAGCGCATGGACGGGACCCTGCCGGTCAGCACCGAGCTGGCCGCCTCCAAGGCCTTTACGGCTGCGGTTCTGCGCATGAGTTCGGCCCAGGTGGGCGAGCTGGCGAAGCCGGGAGCGCCTCTGTTCGGAATCGAGAGCACGCATGGAGGAAGAATCGTCCTGTTCGGCGGCGGGCTTCCGCTGCGGCTCAATGGCCAAGTCGTGGGAGCAGTCGGTGTCAGCGGCGGAATCGTGGAAGAAGATCTCAGAGTGGCTGGCGCTGCGGTGGAGGGCCTGCACGAGATGGAATGCCGGGCCCGGAGCTTCCGGGAATTGTTGCCTGGGGCAATTGTGGAATCGTCGGTCCTGGCGAAAGTGAAAGAGGAAGTCTGTCTGGCGCTGGAGCGCTGCGAGCCGCCGCTCGCGCAGGAGAGAATCGCAGTCATTGTCGGGGCGGTCTGCCTGGCGCTGACACAAACGGGGTGAGGTTGAAGTTTCGGCTGTGCGGCAAGTTCGCAATCCTAACCGCTGTATCGGGTTTTCATCAAAGTACGCTTCTTGTGGCGATAGCGGAGATCGGAATGGAGGAACGGTGATGGGAAGTACGGTGATCGGAAATAATGAGGAGCTCGTTGCAAGCCTGGTCAGCAAGGTGCTTACGGAACTGAGCAATCGGTGCGATCAGCCGTCGGACGCAGGAGACGGTCTTTTCAATACGGTGAGTGAAGCCGTGGAAGCCGCCCTGGAGGCGCAGAAGAAACTGCTCCAGATGTCGCTGGAGCGGCGGAAGGAAATCATCGCGTCCATCCGCAAGGCCGTGCTGGCCAATAACGAGAGGCTGGCGGCGCTGGCGGTTTCCGAAACCAAGCTGGGCCGGGTCGAGGACAAGATTAGGGAAAATATTCTCTGCGCCACCAAGACTCCCGGCGTAGAGGACATCCAGCCTACCGCGATCAGCGGTGACTGCGGCCTGACCCTGATCGAGCATGCGCCGGTGGGCGTGATCGCCGCCCTGACGCCGATCACCAATCCGACCGGGACACTGATTAATAACAGCATCGGGATGATCGCAGCCGGAAATGCCGTGGTCTTCAATCCGCATCCGAATGCCAAGGAAATCAGCGCGCAGACGGCCCTTGTCATCCACAAGGCCATTGTCGATGCGGGCGGGCCTCCGGGATTGATCGGACTGGTCCGGGTCCCCACCCTGGATACCGCAAAGGAATTGATCGAGCATCCCAAGATCAACCTGCTGGTGGTGACCGGCGGCAAGCCGGTGGTCAGCGTGGCGCTGCGCTCCGGCAAAAAGGCCATCGGCGCCGGTGCAGGCAATCCTCCTGTTCTGGTCGATGAGACTGCCAATATTCGCCGCGCAGCGCAGTGCATCCTCGACGGTGCCAGCGTCAACAACAATATCTTCTGCATCTGCGAGAAAGAGGTGATCGCGGTGGAGGAGATTTACGAGACGCTGATCAAGTTCATGGTGGAGACCGGCAAGGTCTATCTGCTGACACCGGAAGAGGCCGAGCGCGTGACCAAACTTGTGGTCACACCCGAGGGCAAGATCAACGGTTCCTACATCGGGCGTGACGTGCAGATCATCCTGCGTGACGCCGGTATCCATGTGGGCGAGGAATACCGGCTGGCCATCTTCCGGGCGGCCAAGGATCATCCGCTGGTCTGGAAAGAGCAGATGATGCCGGTGCTTCCCGTGGTCTGCGTCAAGGATTTCAATGAAGGGGTTGAGTTCGCGGTAAAGGTCGAGCAGGGAAACCGCCACACCGCTGTAATGCATTCCACTCACGTGGAGCATATGACCAGGTTTGCCAAAGAGATTCAGACCACCATCTTTGTGAAGAATGCTCCCTGCTATGCGGGCATTGGATTGGGCGGCGAAGGTCATACCTCGTTCACCATTGCCGGACCCACTGGAGAGGGACTGACTTCGGCCAGGAGCTTCACCAGAGAACGGCGCTGTACTCTGGCGGAATCCTTTCGGATTATCTGAGAAATTCCGGGTTCCCGGGGAGAGATGGCTACGAGTCGGCGCGAAATGGGCTTTTCCGGATCACAAGAACCTGCTTCACCAGGCCGCTCCGCTCCGGGTTACTGCTGTCGCCGTTCATCGTGGCTTCCCCAGTAGCGACGGCAAGGAGCAGACGAATGTCGAGGACCATGAGAGCCGCGGTAGTACACGAGTTCGGTAAGCCGTTACTGATCGAGGAAGTTGCCATCCCCGAACCGGGTCGGGGACAGGTGCAGATCCGGATTCAGGCGAGCGGCGTCTGCCACACCGATCTTCACGCCGCCGATGGCGACTGGCCGGCGAAACCGACCCTGCCGTTCATTCCCGGACATGAGGGTGCCGGTTACGTCTCTGCCCTGGGGGCGGGCGTGACCAACCTGAAAGAGGGAGACTGCGTCGGCGTTCCCTGGCTGCACTATGCTTGCGGGAAGTGCGAGTTTTGCACCTCGGGCCGGGAGACACTCTGCGAGTTGCAGACGAACACCGGCCATACCGTTAACGGTACCTTTGCCGAATACGTCGTGGCCGAGGCCAACTTTGTCGCGCGCATCCCCGATGGAGCCGACTTGGTCACCACCGCCCCCCTGCTTTGCGCCGGAGTGACGGTCTACAAGGGGCTGAAGGTGACCGAAGCCAAGGCCGGTAACTGGGTAGCTATTTCGGGCATTGGCGGACTAGGACACCTGGCCGTGCAGTATGCCCGGCAGGTGGGATTTAAGGTCGCCGCCGTCGACGTCGATGACGATAAGTTGGAACTGGCCGAACGGCTGGGGGCATCACTGACGGTCAACGCCCGCAAGACCGATCCTGGGGCCTTCATCCGCAAAGAGATCGGCGGCGCTCACGGAGTTTTGGTCACGGCGGCATCGGTGAAGGCCTTCGAGCAGGGCCTGACCATGATTCGCCGCGGCGGCACAATGACCCTCATCGGCCTGCTACCCGGAACACTGAAGCTCGACATCTTCGATACCGTGATGAACGCCATTACCGTGCGCGGTTCCGTGGTGGGAACCCGCCAGGACCTTGCCGAAGCACTCGCCCTCGCTTGCAGAGGCGGAATCAAGGCCACCGTGACCGTAGAGAAGCTGGAAAACATCAACCAAGTCTTTGACCGCCTTCGCAAAGGCGACGTCGAGGGCCGCATCGTCCTCGATCTGGGAATCGCCCGCCCCCGCTTCCGAGCCCATATCCAAACTCCATTGCCCTTCGCGTGATAACGGCAGAAAGGAGCGTAAGAGTCAGGTGAATTCGAGAGAATCATTTTGGATTGACTTCGTTCGAAGTCAGAGATCATTATTTTCATATCTGGTTAAGGGAAGGCGGTGCGAATCCGCCACTGCCCCGCAACTGTAAGCGCCGAGGCTCGAACTACATAGCCACTGGAGCAGAGAGGCTCTGGGAAGGCGGTTCGGATGCCGAAGACGCGCAAGTCAGGAGACCGTCCAGATACTTGCCTCTGGCTAGTTTGGCTTCGATGGGAGAGCCAAAATACATCCTTATTGGCCTGCTCTGGGCCGCAATAGGAAGCTGCCTTTTAGAATCCCGCAGGTAGAGTGGAAGCCGAAAGCGTGGACATTTGGGTCCTGTCGACTTCTCGTCGCGGTCAACCCGCAGCGAAGATCAAATTTGAAGAGAAAGGCACTCACAGTCCAATGCAGGATGAACTGATTCGCAATACGATTCTGAGCATTAAAGCAGGCAATCCTGAGTTTCAGAGAGAGGCAGAACAGCATATTGATTCCCTAACCAAGCCAATCGGCAGTCTGGGCAAGTTGGAGAAAACTGCCGCGCAGTATGTCGCTTTGAGGGAAGAGAAGACTCCAGTGATCTCGGGGAAAGCGGTTTACATCCTGGCTGCCGATCACGGCGTTACTGAGGAAGGCATCAGTGCCTATCCGAAGGAAGTCACGCCGCAAATGGTTTACAACTTTCTCAACGGTGGGGCTGGCATCAGCGTGCTTGCGCGTCATGCTCAAAGCGATATTTTTGTCGTTGATGTAGGTGTGGACGCGTCTTTTGCTGGCGTCAAGGGTCTCCTAAACAGGAAGATTCGCAGAGGTACTCGAAACTTTGCCAAGGAATCGGCAATGACGCTGGAAGAGGTGTGTGCAGCGTTGAAGATCGGCATTGAGCTGGCGGAAGAAGCAAAGCAGCAGGGACGCACGCTCATCGCTCTTGGCGAGATGGGAATCGGGAATACGACTTCAGCCAGCGCGATTGCTGCTGCGTTGACCGGCGTGCAGGCTTCGCTGGTCACAGGGTTCGGAACCGGACTGGATGCAACGCGTTGTGCGCGCAAAGCCGAAGTGATCGACAAGGCACTGCGGATGCATTTCCCGGAGCGCCCTGACGTGGCTCCTGATCCGCTCGAAATACTGCGCAGAGTTGGTGGTTTGGAGGTCGCAGCAATTACCGGTATGGTGCTGGGTGCGGCGGCACGGAGAATCGCGGTAGTCATCGATGGCTTTATTTGCACCGCAGGAGCCGCCATTGCGTGCGCTCTGGCTCCCAATGCGCGTGCGGCGATCTTTGCTGGACATCTCTCCGTGGAGCCGGGACACCGCATTTTGCTGGACAGCCTGAACTTGAAGCCACTGCTGCAACTCGACATGCGGTTGGGCGAAGCAACAGGTGCCGTGCTCGCCTTCCATCTGATTGAGGCTTCGATCAAAATCTACAACGAGATGGCAACCTTCAAGTCGGCAGGAGTCAGCGAGGCTGGAGCCTAGTGCGTTTACTGCGTGAACTACTCGCGGCCGTGCAGTTCCTGACACGGTTGCCGGTACCCTCTTACCGGTTTGAGCCAGATATGGTGATGGGGGCAGCAAAGCTGTACCCCATCGTAGGCGCCCTGGTTGCATTTGGAGCCATTGCTCTGGAACGCCTGCTTCGTCCGCATCTGCCTGCGAGCGCGATTGCAGTCGCGGTCCTCGTGTACTTCGGGATAATTACTGGCGGCCTGTACGAAGACGGTCTGGCGGATACCTGCGACGGACTGGGCGCAGGCGGAGAGCGGAAGCGCATGCTTGACATCATGCGCGATAGTCGCATCGGCAGTTTTGGAACGCTGGCAATTGTCTTTTCTGTTCTGGGACGCTGGGTGCTGCTCACAGCGATAGCGCCGGGTAAATTTGCTTCATACGTGCTCGCCGCACAAGTTCTCTGCCGTTGGACGGCACTACCCCTGGCCGTGTTTTTGCCTCCGGCAAGAAAAGACGGTCTAGGTGAAAAGCTGGCCAACAAGATTTCAATACCGGCTCTGTTGTTTGGGTCGGTGCTGGCGTTTGCAATCGTTGGGTTCGCTTTGAGAGCTCAGATGGCGGCTCCTGTAGCAGCCGTCATTGCGGTGATGCTCGTCAGTGGCCTGATTTATAGGCGAAAGCTCGGCGGCATTACTGGAGACTGTTTTGGCGCGTCCAGCCAGTTGGCAGAAATTGCTGTGTACGTGTGCGCGGTATGGAGCTAATGGACCAAAATGCAGCCGCCGGGCGGTTGAAGGACTGCACGGTCCTGTTGATACGTCATGCTCACATCGGCCTCGCCGGGCGCTTCTGCGGTAGAACGGACCCTCCTCTGAGCGAGCTCGGACGCGAGCAGGCCGCAAAACTAGCAGAAGAATTGGCGGAGCACCCGCTGACCCACATCTTCAGCAGCGACCTGCTGCGTACGCGGGAGACGGCGGCGTTCATTGCAGTGAAGTCAGGCTTGAAAGTTGAGTTGCTTTCGCAGCTTCGAGAGCTGGATTTTGGAGAGTGGGAAGGACTCAGTTGGGATGAAGTAAGTGGAACACATCCTGATTATGCACAGCGCTGGATGGAGAAGTATCCGCTGCTGCCTGCTCCCGGTGGGGAGGATTTTGCAGCTTTTCGGGATCGCGTGCAAGGAGCATTGGCAGAAGTGGCCGCCCGGAGCGAAGGGGGCTGTGCCGCAGTGGTGACACACAGCGGCGTCATCAGAACCTTCATGTTGCACGTGCTGAATTTACCGCTGAGCGCATTAGCTGGCGTGGAATGTGGCTATGCTTCGTGCATCAAAATCCGCATTCATGCTGGGCGCTGGAGCCGCGAAAGCTAAGGAAACTCTGATTAAGTCCTTCTCTGCTTTCCACAGTGTCATTGTGTAGATTGAGTCAAGAGACTCTGAAGACAATGAGACAGCGGACACTGGCAATGACGACGGGATTTGAGCGGTACAGCAAGAAGACGCGGCGTGCGGCATTTCTGGAAGAGATGGAGCAGGTAGTTCCGTGGAGCTCATTGTGTTCACTGGTGGAACCGCACTATCCCAAAGCTGGCAACGGACGGCGCCCGGTTGGTATCGAGCGCATGCTGCGCATTTATTTCCTTCAACAGTGGTTCAATCTCTCCGACCCGGCGGTGGAGGAAGCACTGTATGACTCGCCGCTCATGCGCAACTTCACCGGGATCGATCTCGGCAACGAACCCGTGCCCGACGAGACCACGGTCTGCAAGTTCCGCCATCTTTTGGAAGAGCATAACCTGGGCGGGGCCATCCTGGAGACGGTGAACGTTCATTTGCAGAGTCGTGGCATCAAGATTACAACCGGCACGATTGTCGATGCGACGATCATTCATGCCCCCAGTTCGACGAAGAACCGCGAGCAGAAACGCGATCCCGAGATGCATCAGACCCGCAAGGGCAAGCAGTGGTACTTCGGGATGAAGGCGCATATCGGTGTGGACAGTAAACATAAGATCGTCCACTCGGCGGTGGTGACCCCGGCCCACGTGGCCGATTGCACCCTCTTGCCGGAGTTGCTGCATGGCGAAGAGACAAAGGTCTGGGGCGATCAGGCCTATCGCGGACAAACCGAAGCGATCCGCGAAGCTGCGCCGCTGGCGCAGGACCTGACCAACCAACGCTATCGCTTTAAGAATCGCATCGATGAAGTACAGAAGGCGAAGAACCGCAACAAGTCACGCGTTCGGTCAAAGGTGGAGCATGTCTTTGGGGTGATCAAACGCAAGTTCGGCTACGTGAAAGTGCGCTACCGGGGAATCCGCAAGAACGCCAATCAGGTATTTACCCTGTGTGCGTTGAGCAATCTGTTTGTCTCGCGCCGCAGATTGTTGTCCACCCACATGGCGTAGTGTCTCCAGACACCGTCTGGAAGCGCGATCAAAGCTCCGGTCACTTAATATTCGGCCCCAATGGCCTGAAAAACCGCCCGCGAAAACCAAGAAATGCCGACAATGGAGTTTCCAACTACCTGTTCAGAGATTCCCTAAAGGATGTGCGGGAAAGAGTAGACCCAATTCTATTCAGAACTCCGTTTTTGATTGACTTCGTTTGAAGTTGACGATATTTCTTTTCATGTCTGGCTAAGGGAAGGCGGTGCAAATCCGCCACTGTCCCGCAACTGTGAGCGCCGAGGCTCGAACTACAAGCCACTGGAGCAGAGAGGCTCTGGGAAGGCAGTTCGAATAACCGAAGACGCGTAAGTCAGGAGACCTGCCCAGATACTTGTCTACGGCTAGTTTGGCTTCGATGGGAGAGCCGACATGCATCCTGATCGGCCCGTCCTGGGCCGACGGTGGAAGCTGCCTTTTTTGTAATCCCGCCTGACGCGAAAGCGCGTCTGGACGTGGTATGAAAGAAAATTCGAGTAAGAAAATCACCCTTGTTCTGGGCGGCGTGCGCAGTGGTAAAAGTCACTACGCGCAAAATCTGGTCACAAACGGTGGCAGGGTCGCGTTTATAGCCACGGCGGAAGCCTTGGACGAGGAGATGCGGCAGAGAATTGCCCGGCACCGCGAGGAGCGTCCCGCCGGGTGGACGACTTTGGAAGCACCGCTCGCACTCGAAGACGCGATTCTTGAGTGCAGCGGTAAGTTCGACATTATTGTGGTCGACTGTCTGACGCTCTGGACCTCAAACCTCATGGGCGCAGAGGATTCGCAGGATGAGCGGATCTTTGCTCGTGCCGACCGTCTGTGCGAATCGCTCCGCCAGGTCACGTCGTCTGTTGTGCTGGTCTCCAACGAGGTTGGCTGCGGAATCGTTCCCGACAATGACGCGGCCCGGCTCTACAGGGATCTTCTCGGTGGCGTGAATCAGCGTGTTGCAGCGATTGCAGACAAAGTTCTGCTGCTTGTGGCCGGGTATCCCATGACGGTTAAGGACGTCGCGGGAGCTACCTCATGAAGCATCTCGCAAAAGTAATCGTTCTTATGCTGGCTCTGTCCTTGTCCGCTGCTGCCATGCGAGTGGTGAGCGATGAAACGGGACAGAAATTGCGGCTTCCAGACCATGTTCACCGCATCGTTTGCCTGACCCCGAGCATTGCCGACACACTTTACGCCATAGGCGCAGGAAACGAAGTAGTCGGCATCACTGACTACACGTTGTACCCGCCTCAGGCGCGACAGAAGGCAAGCATCGGAGACCTTCTGCGTCCGTCTCTGGAGCGAATCGCAGCCCTGCATCCTGATGTTGTCTTTGGCGTTGCGTCGTTTAATAGCGCTGAAACTATTCGCGGAATTCAGCGCATGGGAATACCCGTGTTTCTGGTGAACGCCAGCGGAATCGAAGGACTGTACAACTCTATTGCGAGCATTGGCAGAGCGGTCGGACGCGAGCCGGAAGCCAGCGCACTCATTGCGCAACTGCGAAACCGTGAGAGCAAAGTGCGAGCTCAGGCACAATCCGCAAAACGCCCCACGGTTTTCTTCGCCATCTCCATTGATCCATGTATCACCGCAGGGCACCGGGCCTTTATCACCGAGTTGATCACCGCCGCTGGCGCGCGTTCAGTGACCGAGGACATTGCGCGGGAATGGATCAACTTGAATGTTGAAGCGGTCATTCCGGCGAAACCGGATTTTGTGTTGCTGTTGAAGGATTCGCCATTCGGCCTGAACGAAATGAGGCAGCGCGCGGGATGGAACGCGCTGGAGGCCGTACGCCGGGGGAGAGTCATCAGAATCGATGACCGCATGCAGTATCCCAGTCCGGTTGCCTTCGATGCATTAGAAGATTTCGCCCGTCAATTGCGTTCGGCAGCGACGCGCTAGCCTGAACCCTTCCGCACCGGAGCACCCGTGCGTTGAACTACAAGACATTCTGGAGATTTAGTTATGCGTTCTTCTTTTCGAGGCGTTTTGACCTTGATTATTCTGGTGCTGTCGGCGCAACTGTTTGCCGCCACCACATCAACGATTAGCGGCACAATTACCGACTCGTTTGGCGCGGTGATTCAAAACGCAACGATTGCGCTGATTGAGAGCGGCAGCACAGAGTCTGCACAAACCACAAAAACAGACGCAAAGGGACACTATTCGTTCCCTATCACCAATCAGGGCCGGTTCTACATTCGGGCTGAAGCCGCTTCGTTCCAGACCGCGACGAGCCAGCAGAAATTTGCCGACACAACACATTCTGCGGAAATCAATCTCACACTCTTTCCCTCGGTTGTTGCACAGGAGATCGTAGTTACAGCCACCGGCGTTCCAACGCCGGAAACGCAGACCGGTGCATCAATTGGCACGATTGACGAGGCAAGTCTCGTCATGCGTCGCGACGTGGAACAGGAGCTTCGCATTCAGCCAGGAGCGCAGGTATCACGCGCAGGTCAGCCCGGATCGCAAGCCTCGCTTAATGTGCGCGGCGGTCCCTCGAGCGGAAACAAAGTCTTAATCGATGGCATTCCGGCCAATGACATTGGCGGTGGATTCGATTTTGCGAACCTGAGTGCGGCCGGGTACGAAAAAGCTGAATTGTATCGCGGCCCCAACAGCGCACTCTACGGCTCAGACGCAGAGGCCAGCGTCCTCAGCCTTACCACTCGTCGCGGCGTTACGCCCCTACCGGAAATCACCGTGTCGGGCGCTGGCGGCACATTCGGCACCTACCAGCAGAACAGCAGCATTGGAGGGGCCTGGAAGCGTTTGGACTATTTCGGCAGCGGTTCCCGCTTTTACACGCAGAACAGCATTCCCAACAATGAGTTTCACAACAACACTTATCTGGCAAACCTCGGCCTTCAGATTCTTCCCGGAACAGAGCTTCGCGGAACGGTGCGGCGCTCGGTTTCCTCGGTTAACTCACCCAGTGCGTTCGATTTTTACGGAATTCCGGACGACGGAGTCAGCCGCGAGCAGGACACCGCATTCGGCGTGACTCTTGAAAATCATGCGAATACGCGCTGGCACAACGTGGTGCGTTACGCCGGTCTTCGTATGCGTTCTCAATACCAAAATCTTGGACCAACTGGAATTTGTTACGATGCCTACAGTCCGGACACCACTTGTAACGCCAGCTCTTTTCACCCGGTCTATCTCGGAAAGCCAATGACTATTCGCGGCGCGAATGGCTACGAGGTCACGGGACAGGGAATCCTTCAGTACGGCCCCGGAGCTTATGAGACCTCCACGCTGAGCGACCGCGACTCGATTTACGCGCAGTCGGATTTCCGCGTGAACAGCAAACTGGCCGGACTGTTCGGCTTCCGCTACGAGTCCGAGGGCGGATACACCAACTACGGCCATGAGAAGCTGACAACCACGCGCGGAAATTACAGCTACATAATGCAGGTGAACGGCGGGCTCTGGAACCGGCTCTATTACACGGCTGGCGCCGGCCTGGAAAATAACTCTGTGTTCGGATTCGCAGGCACACCGCGCGCATCGCTGGCCTACTATCTTCTCAAGTCGCGCGACAGCAACATTCTGGACGGGACGCGCCTGGTCTTCAACTTTGGCAAGGGCGTAAAAGAGCCGAGCATCTATCAGGAAACAAATTCGCTGTACCGTTTGCTGCAATTGCTTCCCGACGGGCAACAGATAATTGCGCAGAAAGGCATCAGGCCCTTTAAGCAGGAGACATCACGCACTTTCGATGGCGGCGTTCAGCAGACGCTGCTGCATGGCAAAGCCCGCGTTTCGTTCACGTACTTCCACAACGAATTTGATAATCAGGCAGAGTTTGTTCCGTTCCAGGGCTTGGCGGCGCTGGAAGTGGAACAATCTGTAATCAACGCGATGAGAAGCTTTACTGGCTCCTATTTGTCCGGTGCCGTTGTCAATACTCTGGCGTATCGTGCGCAGGGAACGGAACTCGAAGCTGAATATCACATCACCCCCCAACTGACAGTGCGTGGCGGCTGGACACACGTTGACGCCGTTGTTCAGCATTCATTTTCCAGCAGCGCTCTGAATCCCATTATCAATCCGTCGATTCCGGGTGTTCCAATCGGCGCATACTCTCCGCTGGTTGGCGCGCGTCCTTTCCGCGTTGCTCCCAACACCGGCTATTTCTCGATTGACTGGAGCAGTCGGCTCTTTACAGCCCGGCTGACCGGATCGCTGGTTTCGCGGCGTGATGACAGCACCTTCCTATCCGATGCAAACTATGGATATTCGATGCTGCTGCCCAACCGCAATCTTGATCCGTCGTATCAGAAGCTGGATTTGTACGGAAGCTGGCATATCACAAAGCGCGTGAATGCATTTGCAACAATGGAGAACCTGCTGAATCAACGCTACTACGAAGCATTCGGATATCCGGCGCTGCCTTTCACGATTCGTTCCGGGATGCAATTCAGATTCGGAGGAGAGTCGTGGAAACTACAGTAACGGCGCGGCCTCGTCCGAACACGCTTTTCATTCTCATCGTTCCTGCGATTCTGCTTGTGCTGGCCATCATTGTTTCGGCTGGCATGGGAGCGGTCAGGTTGCCGTTCGGCGAGGTAGTGCGCGCGTTGCTGCACCCCGCGGAGGCGGGTGATACAGGTACCATTTTGTTTGGACTGCGACTTCCTAGAGTGCTCGCGGCCGGTTTAGCCGGCGCGGGCCTCTCCGCAACAGGAGTGTTGTTCCAAGGCCTCTTCCGCAACCCGCTGGCTGATCCTTTCGTTCTGGGAGCCTCGGGCGGTGCCGCACTAGGAGGCGCAATCGCCGTGTTTCTGCTTCCGACTCTGACGTTTGCGGGGGTGGGAGCGGTCGAGTTGCTTGCCTTTGCCGGTTCGCTGCTGGCGATGGCCATTGTGTGGAACGTGGCAAGGGCCAGCGGTCACTTCACAATAGAGAATATGCTGCTCGCCGGGTTTGCGATCGGCACCATGCTGAATGCCGCGACGGCAGCACTCGGACTGCGGCAGGAAGCAACCAATCCGGGGATGCGAATCCTCGCAGCCTGGCTGCACGGAGAAGTTACCGTGCCTTCCTGGTCGCAGATTGCGTTCATCGCAATCTGCGAAGTCGCGGCATTGATATTTGCTTTGCCGTTAGCGAGGCAACTGAATACGCTTGCATTGTCCGAGGAGTATGCTTCGCAACTCGGCGTTCGGGTGGAGCGGTTGCAGATACTGGTGGTCATTACGGGATCGATACTTACAGCTCTGGCGGTTTCGCTGGGAGGACTGATCGGGTTCGTTGGACTGCTGGTGCCGCATTTTCTGCGGCTGATTCTTGGGCCTGATCACTTTCGTCTTCTTCCAGCAGCGGCCCTCGGCGGTGCTGTCTTTCTAATCGTTGCAGACACGATTGCACGCACTGCGTTCGCGCCTTCGGAGATTCCTGTAGGAATGCTGACTGCGTTTCTTGGCGGTCCAGCGTTCTTGTATCTCCTGAACCGCAGGCAAAGGAGTTCATCGCACTGATGTCAACCATTTTAGAATTTTGCAATGTGGGTTTTGCCCGCCGTGAACGAAGCATCTTCAGCGATCTTTCTTTTTCCGTAGAGCACGGCGAGATGGTCGCACTGATGGGCCCGAACGGAGTAGGCAAGACCACGCTGCTGAATTTGGCGTCGGGGTTGTTGTGCCCGTCATCCGGCGAAATTCTGGTGCAGGGACGTGCAGTGCGAGCCTGGGGCCGACGGCAACTTTCCTGCTGTGTAGCGCTGGTGCCGCAGCATCTGGAAGTTCCGTTCGCTTTTCGTGTGGAGGAAATTGTGGCTCAGGGCCGGACGCCGCACCTTAGCTTCTTTGGAGGGATCTCCAGTCGCGATAGTGAAATCATCGAAAACGCGATGGAAGCCGTCGACATTCTGAAGATGCGCAACCGAATTTTTTCGGAACTCTCCGGAGGCGAGCGACAGCGGGTAAAGATCGCAATCGGATTAGCGCAACAGCCAAAACTGATGTTGCTCGATGAACCGACGCAGCACCTCGATCTGGGACGCCAGATCGAATTGATGGATTTGTTGCGTCGCTTGAATGAGCGGGGCATCACCATCATGGCCGCGGTACACGATCTCGCGCTGGTTCGCGAAAGTTTCTCCAAGGCGATTCTCTTGACTCCTGATGCTCCCGCAATGACAGGGGCTGCGAAGGAACTCCTTCAGGCCGACCTACTGGAGCGCGCATTCTCCGTGGAGCGTGCGGGCCTCGATCGCTATCTTTCAATCGACCCTATGCCAATTGACCAGGCGGCTTCATCCGTAATTCCGGAGCTGGATATAATCGATGATAGTGAAGGGAGCCAGCGAAAGAAGAGCGGCTGGCAAGAGTATCGCGAGAAGCCCTGGCGGCCCGGTGAGCAACTCACCGAGAGAAACTGCAGACGTTATCCGCAAAATTTGCGTGGAGCACATCATCGGGATAAGGATTGAACTGAGCACTGCAACAGTTTCCAATGTGGGAGGGTGTGGGACGTATAGGCTCGGCCGGGGGCTTGTTGTTTTTTTGCTGCTGTTTTCTGCGGCGATATCGTTTGCGCAGAACTCGGTTTCCTCATTGCGCGGAAACGTGACCGATCCCGCCGGCGCCCAGGTGACTGGCGCCCAGGTTGTAGCAGAGAACAAGGGGACGAGCTTCACCGTTTCGTGCGCGACAACTTCCCGCGGGGAATATCAGTTTCAGCAGCTTCCGTCTGGACATTACACCATTTCGGTTACGGCGCAGGGATTCGCTGCGCAGTTAAAGCATGCCGAATTGCTGGTGAATCAACCTGCAACTGTAAACTTTTCACTTTCCTTGCAATCGGTGAACACGATGGTAGAGGTGAGTGAAGGCGCGTCGGCTCTTAATCAGGTAGACGCGAGCATGGGAGATGCCGTTAACAACGCCACCATTCAGGCTCTTCCCATGGAAGGGCGCAATGTTCCGGAGCTGCTGAGCCTGCAACCCGGAGTTCTCTACCTCGGAAACTTGCGGGACCAAAGCCATGACAGCCGCGATGGAGCTTCAGCTGGCGGACGCTCCGACCAGGGAAACGTCACTCTGGATGGAGTCGATAACAACGATCATGTGCGCGGGTATGCTTTCACTGGCGTACTCCGATCGACGCTCGATTCCGTGCAGGAGTTCCGCGTAACTACCGTCGGTTCAGGGGCAGATACCGGGCGCTCGTCCGGCGCGCAAGTCAGCTTGGTTACAAAAAGCGGCTCCAACGCCTTTCACGGCAGTCTCTACGAATACACCCGGGGTTCGCTGGGACAAGCCAATGACTGGTTCAATAAGCAGGCAGAGTTATCAAGCGGATTGCCCAATGTTCCGGGAAAATTGAGTCGCAACACTTTTGGAGCATCGGTCGGTGGTCCGATTAAGAAAAACAAGATCTTCTTTTTCGTAAATTACGAAGGCCAGCGCACTGACGAGAATCAGCAGCAAACCATGACGGTCCCCACAGCCTCGCTCCGCGCGGGAAACATTCAGTATTGGAGCGGAGGACAAGCTGTCACGCTTATGCCGCAGCAAATTGCAAGGATGGATCCGAATTGCTCGGCAAATGGTACCTGTCCCTTGGGGGCTGGCGTGAATCCGAACGTGCTCGCTGTGTTGAAACAATATCCGCTGCCAAATGGATTTGCTGCGGGCGACGGCCTCAATACTGCGTCCTATTCATGGTCTGCGCCAAATCCGGCGGTACTTAACACCTATATTGCCCGCTTGGATTACGCGGTATCGCGCCGCAATTGGCTCTTCGCACGGGGCAATTTGCAGAACGACAAACAGTACGGTGTGCCGCAGTTTCCGGGGCAGCCCGCCAGTTTCATTTCCTGGGATAACAGCAAGGGCTTTGTCGTTGGAGACACGTGGGAGGTAACCCCAAATCTCGTTAACAATTTGCATTATGGCTTCACCCGTCAGGGCTACGCCACTCGCGGGATCGGTCAAGGCCAGTATGCGAACTTCTATGACATCAGCAACCTTTACGCCGAGACCAGAACAACGATTGTGGATGTTCCGGTGCATAACATCACCGACGACCTGACGTGGACACATAAGTCGCATACGATTCAGGTTGGCGGGAATTACCGCCTGATCCATAATCACCGCCGCTCCGACGCCTTGTCGTATAACTACGGCTACATGAACTCTTACGCGCTGGTCGGAGCCGGGATCGCAAACACGGGACAGAGCCTGGATCCGGCGGCGTTCGGATATCCGGCGGTCGATGGCAGCTTCGCCAACTCTTATGACTTCGCGATGGCGAACCTTTCAGGCCTTCTGAACCTGGTGACCACACAGGCGAATTATCGGATTTCCAGTGACGGTCAGACGGCAAGCCTTCTGGCCGAAGGGGCGATGCTGGATCGCGAATTCAAAAGCAATGAGTTCGAGTATTACATTCAGGATTCGTGGCGCGTGCGTCCTAATCTCACGTTGACCTTCGGTCTGCGTCACACACTGCTGCAGACTCCGTACGAGATTCACGGTCAACAGGTGCAGCCAACAGTGGACATCGACCGGTGGTTTAAGACTCGCGGACAACAAGCGGCCCTGGGGAATAGCGTGCAGCCGGATATCTACTTCGCTCCGTCAGGCCAGGCCAGGGGATCGAAGCCATACTGGCCAATGCAACTGGGAAATATCGCGCCCCGGCTCGCTGTCGCCTTTTCTCCCACAGCAGAGAAAGGGTTATCGCGCTTACTTTTTGGCGGGAGCGGCAAGACCGCAATTCGCGCTGGTTATGGCATTTACTACGATCATTATGGCCAGGGAATTGTGAATTCCTTCGACCAGTATGGTTCGTTTGGACTCAGCGAGAGCATCACCAATCCGACGAATGTGCTTACGCCGGATACATCGCCGCGTTTTACCGGCATTCACGATCTGCCGTCGATCACCGGCACACCAGCGAGTAGGATCACCTATCCTACGCTGGCTCCGAACGATCCGCTTTGGACAGGGTTTCAGATTGCGCATGGTCTTGACGACCACATGAAGACGCCCTATTCGCATATCTTCAATTTTTCGATTCAACGCGAACTGCCCGGCGGATTCGTCCTGGAGATGGCATACATCGGAAGGCTCGGACGCAACCAGTTGCAGCAGATTGATCTGGCGCAACCTCTGGATCTGGTCGACAAACTTTCAGGACAGGACTATTACGCGGCTGCGACTCAGCTTTCAAAGCAGAAATACGCGGGAGCGACAACTGTCGGCGCAATTCCATATTTCGAAAACATGTTTCCAGATGCGGCAGGAGGCGGCAAGAGCGCAACTCAGAACATTTATAACCAGTGGCTTCCTGGCAACGAAACCGGATCGCTCTACATGATGGATATACTCTGCACTCCGGGCTGCGGAGGGAAGACAAATCGATTCTGGCCGAGCCAGTATGCCAGCATGTACGCGTGGTCATCGATGGGTACAAGCAACTACAACGCCGCCCAGTTCAAGTTGCTGCGCAAGATGAGCCACGGTGTACAACTGCAATTCAGCTATACGCTCGCAAAGTCGCTCGATATGGGTTCCGATGCGGAGCGCACGATGTTTTCCTCCAGCACCGGCACCAACGTGGGAAGCAGCTTCGGGGCAATACTTAATTCCTGGAAACCGGGCTTGAACTACGCCCCATCCGATTTTGATGTCAGGCACCTGATCAATGCCAACTGGGTTGCGGCGTTGCCGATTGGCAGGGGAAAAGCGCTGTTTGGCAATCTCAGTCCGGGAAAGGATCTTTGGTTCGGAAACTGGCAGCTCTCGGGTATTGTGCGCTGGAGCAGCGGCCTGCCTTTCAGTGTTATCAGCGGAAGAGGCTGGGGAACAAATTGGGCCCAAAAGAGCGGCATGATTCAGACGGGGCCAGTGAAGACTCACCATTCCGCGAACGTTTTTGCGGACCCGGCAGAGGCGCTGGCGAACATGCGCGATCCCTATCCGGGCGAAGCCGGACAACGTAATAATTTCCGCGGCGATGGCTATTTCGGCATAGACGCTGCATTGTCGAAGAGTTGGAAGATTCGTGAGAGCAGCGGCCTTACCTTTGCGTGGGAGGTATTCAACGTCACGAACTCGGTTCGCTTCGATGTGAATCCGCTTACCTCGCTGCAGAACCTGACGACCAGCGGAGAATTCGGCGCTTATGCCGCGACGCTTACTAAGCCGCGCGTCCAGCAGTTCTCACTTCGCTATTCATTCTGATTCTCACGTCCAGTAAAATGCGCGCATGGTGATAGGTGTAATCAGCGACACGCATGGGGTGCTCAGGACGGAAGCCCGGAAAGCTTTGCGCGGCAGTGACCTGATTCTGCATGCAGGCGATCTGGGATCGGCGGAGATTCTGCGCGAACTCAATCGCATTGCGCCCGTGGTCGCCGTGCGCGGCAACGTGGACACCGCGGAGTGGGCGAGACGTCTGCCTGTGGTAGAGGTGGCCGAGTGCGCGGAAAAGAGCTTTTATGTTCTGCACCGTATTGCAGATCTGGACCTGAACCCGAAGGCAGCGGGATTTTCGGCGGTAATCTTTGGGCATTCGCATCGCCCGTCGATTGAATGGAGAGACGGAGTTCTATTCTTTAACCCTGGGAGTGCGGGCCCGTGCCGATTGACGCTGCCGGTGACGGTTGGCAGGATTGAAATCGTCGACGGCGAGTTGCGTCCGGAAATCGTTCACCTTCTGTAACGGTTCTACCAAATCCCTTTGTCGCTGCCCGTAAGTTTGTAGCTGATAGCGGCTGCTGACGCCAAGCCGGGCAAAAGTGATAGCCGCAGAGTTCCCTCAACATCTCCTCGCAGCGCAGCTGCGGCGATCTGCGCGAAATAAAGCTGAGCTCCCTGGGGCACAATGGGCACGCGAATAAATCGTGCCTTGAAGTACACCTTTTCGCCTCCGAGGAGTGCGTCGGCAAGAACCTGCGAGGGCAGCACAACGGGCGTGCCGCGATACTGCTGGACGTAGTCGCTGACAATGCGAAGAAGCGAGCAGACGCCCTTCCAGATACCTCCCAGCGAGGCGGCACGCTGCAATTCAGCGAAGTCCACGGCACCGGATTCCACCAGGGTGGCGATATTCACGATGTCGCAGAGGCGGAAATAAAAATGACGGTACATCCGCTGCATCGTGGCGACAATGATGCGCTCTTCGGGAGCAGGTACGTTGAACTCAAAGCCCAGGACAGACTGCTTTACTCGTCGGGAAACGAAGCGTTGTGCCAGGGCATTCTGCTCGCCGGTCTGCCCAAGGCGCTGCGCGTGAACCTCGATAGCTTCGGGAAGATTTGGAACAATGAAATTCCGTTTGTTGGCGAGGGAATCGCCCCAGCTCTGAGGCTCAATTCTTGCAGTGAATTGAGCAGTCATTACGTCGCAGACCTCTTTTGCACTGGCGGTGGTGTAAAGGTCAAGATCGCCGCCTAGATCGGGCCAATGATCAAGCGTCTTCATCACAGTAATGCGACAGCCAGAGGTTTCAAGGGCTTCGATGATCTCGTGAAGGTGCCGCACCGCGTTGCTTATGCGGAGGTGTTCCTGGTTGATCCGAGCCTGGCATCGAGAGATCAGCTCGTGGTTCCCGGAACGTTCTGCGATGGATTGCAGCGGAGTGAGAGCGCGCAACACAACGTGATGGGAATCGGCCAGCGACGTCAGTTGATTGAAATCGTACTCACCGAGCGCGGAGAGCAGGGCATAGGCCTGCGGGGCGCGGTCTGGAGCCAATGTGAGGGACGAAAGCGCCTGAATGAATGCAGTCTCTTGAAAGCTGGTTATGGCCATAAATTTTGTGGCATGAGGAGCACCGCCGACGACAGGCTTGGATGAACAGACTGAGCGGGAAGTTGGACTGCTAACTTAGCGATCCTTGTTTGTCTTGGCCTGGTACTAAGAATTTTCTTAGTTTTGTATTTTGTACCCTGTGGATTTAGCCCTTTGCGCAATTGCGCCGTCCTGCAACTAACCATTTTTAAAGAGTTTAATTTAATAAAAGTTCTGGGTTGCAACGTGCTTGTTGCTAGTTAGACGTCTGCGATTCGCCGGTCGGTAAAAATTCGCCGGGTGACAGATGACAGTGAATTGGAGATTCCCATTGAAATCAAAGTTGATTTGCGCAGCAATTCTGACAATGGCCTTTGCGGTTCCCGCAGCGGCAGAGGTTTCGGTATTCATCGGAGTAGCGCCTCCAGCGGTTGTTTACGAACGCCCTGTTCCTGTACCGGGGCCTGGGTTTGTCTGGGTGGAAGGGTACTGGGTTCCGGTTGGTCATCATTACAGATGGTGCCGGGGGCATTGGGAGCGTCCGCCCTATGAGAGTGCTATCTGGGTAGGCCCACGCTACGAGCGTGAGGGGCATGGCTGGCGTTATCACAGAGGCTACTGGCGCGGCCACGGGCACGATCACGGGCACCACTATGGCTGGGAACACGGTCATGGACACAGACATGGACATGGCCGTGACTAGACTTAAATTGGAAATAGAAAATGAGAAGCAGCCGTAACGCGAGAACCGGTAAGTTTCACGTGCGCTGGCAGAGGTACAGCCAGCGCAACGCTCTTGCTTCGGCTTTAACGTGCTTTGGGAGTTGCGCCGCTCGGGCGCGGTGCTGCCACACCCAGTTTGTGCAGACGCTCGCGAGCCTGCGTGGCTTCGATGGAGCGGGGATAGCGTTGAATGAGGGCGTTCAGTTCGCGGACTCCCGCATCCTTCCGCCCGAGTTCAAGGAGCGAATAGCCCTTCTTCAGGTGGGCTGCCGCGGCTTTGTTGCCACCAGGGAACTGTTCGAGCACTTTGTCGTAATCGGCGACAGCAGCCGCGAATTTTCCGGCGCGGTACTCCATTTCGGCAATGTAGAACTGTGAATTGCCTGCCAGATCCGTGTTGGAGTAGTACTTTATGTACTCCCGAAATTGCGAGAGCGCCAGCTCGTATCGTCCGGCGTTGTAGTCGCGCAGGGCGTTGTTATAAAGCACGTCAGCGGGAGGCACCTGAGCGGCAGCGCTGCCGGGCGCAGGTCCAGTCGTCGGGGAAGCGCCTCCAGATTGGGTTATATTCTGCTGCTGGTTCTGAATGTCCTCCAGTTGCTTGGTGACCTTGGTCAGCCGCGATTTCAGCTCGTCGAGAGAATCATTGAGCGTCTGGAGCTGTCCAGAAACCTGATCGATCTTGGCCTGCGAGTCGGTGTTCTGCTGCTGGAGAGTCTTCTGCGTGGCCTGTACCGAGTCTGTAAGCTTGTTCATGTTATCGGTGGTTTGCTCGATCAGACTCCGCATGATACCCATGCGCTCGTCAAACGACTGCTGCATTTTGGCCATCCGGTCGGCCAGGTCCTGAACCTGGGTTTGGAGCTGAACAATCTCCCTGGAGACAGCAAAGGCCGGGGCCGCAGGTGCGGCCACTATCAGGAAAAAGACTGCGATAAAGGTAACTTTTTTCAAATTCATTTCTATCTCCGGGCGCTTCGGTACCGGACTCTTCGCACGATTTGCGAAGGCAGTGAGCAATTCCGAGTTTAATACAACCGACCAATTCAGCAAGATGAGTAACTGAGGGGCGCCCGCAGACGCCCCTCAACTGATGTGACGCAAGACGCAACCTTACTTCTGTCCGTAGACGAAGTGAGCGCGGCGGTTCTGCTGCCAGCAGGATTCCGTGCTCTCGGTGCAGAACGGCTTTTCCTTTCCGTAGCTGATGACCCGGATCTGGTTAGCTGGAACGCCAGCCTGAATCAGCGCGCTGCGAGCCGCATTGGCGCGATTGTCGCCAAGGGCCATGTTGTAGTCCGTGGAGCCGCGTTCATCGCAGTGTCCCTCGATTGTGAACTTCATCGACGGATGGGCCTTGAAGAATGCAGCATCGGCCTCAATTGCGGCCTTGTCTTCGGCACGCAAGTCGTAGCGGTCATAGTCGAAGTAGATGTCCTTTGCCGACTGCGCAAACAGAGCTTCGTCGCTCGGGGCAGCTTCGGCTTGCGGTTGCGAAGGTGGCGGAGGCGGCTCAACCACGGTAAGGCGAGCAGTCGCATCTACGGAACCACCGGCGCCCGTTGCTGTGAGGCGATAAGTGGTGGAGGTGCTCGGCGACACACTCTTCGAACCGCTGGGCTGAACGCTTCCAATGCCCTCGATGCTGACGTTGGTTGCATCCTGAGTCGACCAGGTAAGGGTCGCAGAAGCGCCACGGTCGATGCTCTCAGGGCTGACGCTCAGGGTGGCTTTTGGAGCGGGCGGCGGAGGCGCGGCGGGCGGGGCCGCGGGAACTTGCTTCTTCTTGCAGCCACCCACGACGGCAATGGTCGCCAAGGCTAGCACTAGAACGCTCAATTTCATTTTGCGATGTTTCAATTCATTCCTCCAAAGCGAGAGAGCTCGCAGTTGCCGATATGTAGACCTTCGCTGCACAATCTTAGTCTCTGAAACACCACAGCTTCAAAATTCGCAACGAATCTTAACAGAATTGCCGTTTGTTTATTTCCAGCTCCAGTTGGGTTGCGAATTGGAACCACTAAAAGTTAATTGAGTTTGCTGGCTTCCATCGGCCAGCATCGACCATATCTGCTCGCCACCGCTGCGGGTGGACTGATAGACAATGTGACGGCCATCCGGAGACCAGGATGGGAAGTCGTTTCGCCCACCATCATGAGTGAGTTGTACCCATTGGCGGCTCGCCACGTCCATTATGTAAATATCGGAAGCGCCAGGCGCTCCGGGGCCGTAGTGGCGGACCCAGGCGAAGGCGAGAAACTGGCCGTTGGGAGACCACGAGGGAGAGACAGCATAACCCTGATCGGTGATCCGCTGCACGTTGGTTCCATCGCTTTCCATGATGAAGATCTGCGGAAGGCCGGAACGTCCACTTACCCAGGCAATCTGTGCGTTAGTCTTGGGGTTCCACACGGGCGAAACGTCGGGGCCGTGAACCGATGTCAGACGCTTGAGATTATTTCCGTACTGATCGCAAACGTAAATCTCAGGATCGCCAGAGCGGGAAGACGAGAAGGCTATGCGGCTTCCGTCCGAACTCCAGGCAGGCGACAGCGTTGTGCCCCCAAAAGAAGGAAAGTTGACGAGTCGACTAAGTTCGAGCGACCACATGGCGATATTCGGGCCGCCCTTCAGAAACGAGGAAAAAGCGATGCGCGAATTATCCGGCGAAACGCGGGGCGAGAGGGAGATGGAGCCAAGCCTGGTAACCGGGTGCTGTGCAGCACCGTCATAGTCCATTGCCCAGACCTCTTTGTGGCCGGTGCGGTTGCTAATGAAATAAAGCTTGCTCTCCGCGATTCCAGAGACTCCGCCGCCTAAGCGGAAGATGATTTCGTCAGCAAACCGATGGGCAATTCTCCGTGCATTTTCGGCAGTTGCGCTTTCGCGATACTGCTTGGCCAGCACCTGCGGGTTCTGCGCGTTTTTGACGTCAAAGAGCCAGCCCTGCACCTGCAGCGATTCGCCATTGACGCCGAGCGATCCAAACGCGAGCATCGCAGCCTTGGGCGGTGGGGTGCCCCATTGATCCAAGTGGACGTCAGCGGGGCCGCCAATTGCGCCCAGAGGATAGAAGCTCTTGGAGACCATTTCAAAAATGCCAGATTGACGGAGATCATTAAACAGCACGTCGTTGAAGGCTTTATCGAGTGCGGCGGAACGCGAGTCCGCGCTAATGATCTTGAAGTCCGGCACTGCGAGACGAAGCTTCTCGCCTCCGACTCCTGTGCCCGTACGAATCCAGTCCTGTGAAACGGCAGGCAACACCAGCGCGAAAAGAAGGACGGACAAGACTGCGAAACGCTTCATTCAACTCTCCCCAAATGCAGCGGCGCGGCGATCAGCGCCGGTAATCAAACCAAAATTCCACGGAAATAGAGTTGCCGCGGTACTCCTGTGGCAGCGCGCCGAAGGTGTCGATTCGCTGCAAAGTTCGCACGGCTGAGATATCGAGCGATGGAATGCCCGACGATTGCTCAACGCGTATGTGAGAAGGACGGCCATCGCGCGAGATGTCAAAAACTATGTAAACTCGCTTCGCGGAGCTGATATTCGGGTTCACCTCACTTTGCCAGTATTGGCGAACCTTTCTTGCCACTCCGTCGGCATACCATCCAAAGCGAGTGCCAAAGGTGCCGGTGCCTCCTTCACCAAACTGCATTCCTCCAGCGGTGCTGCCGCTTTGGAACATTGTGTAGGGACCGGCAACGGGACCGCCCGCGCCGAAGGGAACGACGTTCTCAACATTTGCCACCTCTCGCGAACGTTCGCGCGTTGCCGTTGTCACTCCCTGCTGTTTCGAGAGGTGGCGCGAATTTTCACGAGAGGTCGCAATGACCGTGGCTTTCTCCTTTGCACCCTTCTTTCTCGCGTTCTTGTCGGGAATCGCGATGGCGCTATCGTCTTCCCTGGTTTCCTTCGCTTTCGGCGCGGGAAGAGACTGCGACAAGCCCTTGCTGTCATTGGCCAGCACGTTTCCGGGCTTGGCCCGAGGATTCGGAGGCAAGGGAATTCCTCCTACCAGGCGCGCGCTCATCGCTCCGCCTGAGAGGCCACCGTCGCCATTGCTGCCCCAACTTTCTCCACTGTTGTGGGAGAGCATGGCCGGGATAAAGAGCACACAGGACAAAAGCGCCACATGCATTGCTGTGGAGACGGCCAGCGATTTTCCCAGCGCTTCCTTGTGACCGTAGATGTCAGCGTCCAGAGGCATCGTTCTTCGTATTCAGCGGTTGCGTGACAATGCTGACGTTGGTAATTCCGGTCTGCTTCACCGCATCCATGACAGTGGCGAAGGCGCCGAAAGGCACATTCTCATCGGAGCGGATATAGATGCTCTGACCTCGCGGGTCACGGATCTTCGCATGCAACTGGCCGGAAATTTCATTGATATTGATGGGATCGTTTCCAAGAAAAACTCGCTGATCTTTATCAATAGTAATGACGAGCCGCTCCTCGGTAATCTCCTTCACCGTTCTTGTCTTCGGCACTTCCACTTCAATGCCGGACTGAAGGATTGGAGCGGTAACCATGAAGATCACGAGCAAGACGAGCATGACATCCACAAACGGAGTGATGTTGATGTCCGACAGCGAAGATTGGGTGCGGCCCTTGTTATTCGTAAACGCCACGGCAGCCTCCTATCGATCGTCTCCGTTGCGGTCGATGATGTTGAGCAATTCGAGGCTGAAGTCGTCCATGCGTGCGGCGAAATCACGGATTTGCTGCAGGAAAAGGTTGTAGAAAATCACGGCTGGAATTGCGGCGAAGAGTCCGGCGGCGGTGGTGATAAGTGCCTCCGAGATTCCAGGCGCAACCGCGCGGAGCGTTGCAGCGCCAGCAGTACCAAGCCCGTGAAAAGCATCGATGATGCCCCACACGGTACCGAAGAGTCCGATGAACGGAGTGATCGATCCGGTGGTGGCAAGCCATGTCAGGCGGCTCTCCAGCCGCGTAAGTTCCTCGGAGGCGGCGATCTGAGTTGCGCGGTGAACGGAGAGCGTGCGCGGGTTACTCCCACCGCGCTTCAGTTCTTCCACGGCGCCTTCAAAGACTGCTACAAGGGGCGAAGGCTTGAACTGCTCAGCCACAGCGGTGAGTTCCTGAAGGCGAGTGGCGCGCCGAAAGACACGCACGAAACGTCCGCTCTGCACCGACGCACGGCGGAAAAGGCCGTATTTGGAAAGAATGATCGTCCAGGACAGAAGGCTGAAAACGAGCAAAATCATGAGCACGATCTTGGCGACGACACCGGTATTGGAAAGCATGTCCAATATCTCTCCGCCAAGTGCAGAAGCTAACAAATGTGTAATCGGCATCCTTTTCTCATCCGAGCAAGCGCTGAAAGCACATCGCGGCCATGAGAATTTCCGAGGCTGTGATGCGGGTCCGCACTCAATTATAGTCAGCTCAGTAAAGCTTGTGCGCGCAGTTCCACAGAATCGAGCAAGCCTGAACATAACTGAATACGATAAAGAGACCTGACGCTCGGTTTTTGACATGACGCAGGAGTCTGCAAAACGGGGCAAAAGGGCGACTATAGACGCGCGCATTTTTAGCATGGCGCGCAGGTAGCCCTGCCGTGATATGCTCGCCGGGAAAACTCCATCAAACGGGTGCTTAGTGCTCAGGGAACTGCGGGTTGAAAACTACGCCGTCATTGACAATGTAGTGGTCGAGTTTGGAGCCGGACTGAATCTACTGACCGGCGAGACCGGGGCGGGCAAATCGATTCTCGTTGATGCTCTGGCCTTGCTTCTGGGCGAGAAGGCCTCTAGCGACGTCGTACGCCATGGCACCGACAAAGCAACCGTTGCGGCCGTATATGAGAGTGACGATCCTGCCATAGCCGGGATTTTGGAAGAAAACGGAATCGACAGCGCGGGGACGGAGATCATCCTACGCCGGGATATTTCGGCAAGTGGCAAGGGGCGCGTTTACATCAACAATCAGCCCGCAACCGTGGCCGTGCTGAAGGCACTGGCTCCCCGTCTTGCTGTGATCCACGCTCAGAATCAGGCCATTCTGATGTTCGATCCTCCGGAACGGCTGGCGCTACTGGACGCCGCCGCCGGTTTGACGCTGAACGGAGTTGCGGAGGCATACGCGAAGTGGAAAGAAGTTGCGCACCGCATTGCCGAGCTGGAGAAGGGCGAGCAGGAGAGACTTCGGCTGGTGGATTTATGGAAATATCAGCTAAAAGAAATTCACGATGCCAACCCTCTTGCAGGAGAGGATCTTAAGCTTGAATCCGAAAAGCGCGTACTCGCCAATTCCGAGCGCGTGTATGGCGCGGCTAGCGGTGCGTTCGCTGTGCTTTACGAGGTGGAGGAGTCGGCAATTGCCCGTCTTCGCACGGCCACAAAGCACATGGAAGAGCTTTCTCGCTTCGACGAGTCGTTCAGGGAAGCGCTCGGCCAGCTTGAAAGCGCACGCATAACGGCGGAGGATGTTGCGACTACACTGCGCGACTTTGCCGATGGCATAGACGCTTCGCCGGAGCGGCTTGCCGAAGTGGAAGACCGGTTGGCTGTTCTGGACAAGCTTCGTCGCAAATACGGCGAGACCCTCGATGATGTTTTGGCCTATGAGCAGCAAATTGCAGGAAAGCTCAACGAGATCGAAAACAAAGACGAAGTGCTAGCCATCCTTCACAAAGAGCTGGCTGTCGCGGCCGCAAAATATCTGACTGAGGCTCGCGCTTTGAGCAATCGTCGCCTTGAGGTGGCGCGAACACTTCAAGGAAAAGTTGAAGGCGAGATCAACGACCTTGCGATGAAGGTGAAGTTCAAAATCGAGGTTTCCGGTTCGGACGAGGAAGCCAACTGGGGTGCTTCGGGGTATGACCGCGTAGCTTACATGATCTCCACAAACCCCGGAGAACCAATGGGACCAATAGAGGAGATTGCTTCGGGTGGCGAACTATCGCGCGTCATGCTGGCACTAAAGACGAGCGTGGAAGCAGGACGCTCCCATACCGGAAATTCGGACGCGCAACGCTCGTTGGTATTCGATGAAATCGACACGGGAATCGGGGGGCGGGCCGCCGACGCAGTAGGCAAAAAGCTAAAAGCACTCTCGCGGACGAAGCAGGTTCTGTGCATCACCCATCTGCCACAGATCGCGTCGTTTGCCGACCACCACGTCCTGATTGAGAAACAAGAGATTGCAGGGAGAACGAAAACGAGAGTGCGGGCACTTAGCCCGGAGGAACGGCGCACTGAAATTGCCCGGATGCTGAGCGGGGCCAAGGTCACAGAGGCTAGTCTGCGGAACGCCGAGCAGCTGTTGAGAGCAAACGCCTGAACATCGCTTTACCTGAAAGACTTATTCCAACTTTCCTCGGGGGGTTGCACCTGCTAAGATCAGGAGAGTCTGGAACCTATTCTGTTTGCCCCGCTGTTTTGGGTTGCTAGACGCCGTTTTCGCATTTTTTGGAACTCACCTGTTCGGAAATGCGCGGTGCCATAGGCTTTGGAAGTGAAAAGTGGGCTCGTGGAATACCAGTTGGCGTGGGTTCCATGTGAATAGCTGAAATCGAATGACACAGACAACCGAAGCAAAAACTCTCCTTCTTTTGAAACCGCGCGGATTCTGCGCAGGTGTCGTGCGCGCCATTGACATAGTGCGCATCGCTCTGGAAACTTTCGGTCCGCCCGTCTACGTTCGCAAGGAAATCGTGCACAACAAGTACGTGGTCGAAGACCTCAAGGAGAAGGGCGCGATCTTTGTGGATGACGTGGAGGAAGTGCCGGATGGCGAGCGCGTCATTTATAGCGCTCATGGAGTTGCGCCATCGGTGCGGGAAGCCTCCAAGCTGCGGAAGCTTCGTGTGGTTGACGCGACCTGTCCGCTGGTGACCAAGGTGCACGTTGAAGCCATACGGTTCGCAAAGGCTGGCTATTCGCTTATTTTGATTGGGCACCTGAATCATGATGAGATCGTCGGCACTCTTGGCGAAGCGCCGGATGTGACACAGGTAGTGAGCAACGCCGAGCAGGTATCGAATATCGTTGTTCCGGACCCGAATCGTGTTGCTTATCTGACCCAGACGACGCTTTCACTTGACGAAGCGAAGGATATCATCGAGGCGCTTAAGGCAAAGTTCCCCAACATCCAGGGGCCGCACGCGCAGGACATTTGCTACGCCACGGAAAACCGCCAGCTGGCGGTAAAAAGCGTGGCCAAACAGACGGAGCTCGTGTTGGTGGTCGGTTCGCCTAACAGTTCGAACTCGAATCGCCTTGTCGAAGTCGCCAGAAATCTCGACACCAAATCCTTCCTTATTGATACTTGCAAGGACGTGGATGAGAACTGGCTGGATGGCGTGAAGACCGTCGCTCTTACGGCCGGTGCTTCTGCTCCGGAAATTTTAGTTCAGGAAGTTATTGCGCTCCTGAGGCAAAAGGGATTTGTGAATGTGCGCGAGATCGAAGTAATGCCGGAGCATGTTCGTTTTGCGCTGCCATCGGAGATCGCGGCTGCAATCGGTGTTGCTCCCGATGCGCCCACGCTGGAGTAATCTGTTATGGAAACAAGTTCGCCGCAGTCAACTGCGATTCGTTTTGGGAAAATTTCGGGCTTGAGTACCCAGCTAAAGAAGGCGATTCATGCGGCACAAGAGTTTCTTTTTAATAAGCAGCATGAAGACGGTTGGTGGTGCGGCGAACTTGAATGCGACACAACTCTTGAATCCGACTACATTTTTCTGCACACAGTTCTTGGTACTCGCGATGAGCGCCGGTTCCAGCAGTGTGCGGATGAGATCCTGCGCCACCAGAATGAGGACGGCGGCTGGCCGAATTACACGGGCGGACCTTCGAATGTGACCATCAGCGTGAAGGCTTACTTTGCGCTCAAGATGTGCGGATATCTGCCAGACGACCCTCGCATGGCTCTTGCTCGCGAGCGGATTCTTGCGCTGGGAGGCGTGCCGGCCTGCAATACCTACGGTAAGCTCTACCTGTGCGCTCTGGGACAGTACGATTACGATGCGGTTCCGGCAATTCCGCCAGAGATCGTGCTGTTTCCGAAGTGGTTCTGGTTCAATATCTACGAGATATCTTCATGGTCGCGGGTGATGCTGATTCCGCTTTCCATCTGTTATGCGAAAAAGCCTTTCAAGAAGATCCCCGATGAGTGGAACATAGACGAACTGTTTCCTGAGGGGCGACATGGCAGTTCGCTGCGACTGAAGTGGGATAAGAAGCTGTTTGGCTGGCGGAATTTCTTCCTGGTACTGGATCGACTCTGCCACGGTTTTGAGCGCGTGCACGTGCGCCCGCTGCGTTCGATTGCGCTGAAAGCGGCTGAGAAGTGGATGCTTGAGCGTTTCGAACTGAGCGATGGCTTAGGAGCTATTTACCCTTCGGTTCTCAATTCCATTATTGCAATGCGCTGCCTGGGCTACTCTCTGGACGATCCGCAGGTGATCCGGGCTTTGGATGAGTATGGAAAGTTGGCAATCGAAGAAGGTGACACCTTCCGAATTCAACCCTGCGTTTCACCCGTGTGGGACACCGCTTACGCATTGTGTGCGCTTGTGGAGAGTGGCGTCAGTTCGACGGACCCGCGAATGGTGAAGGGGGCCGAATGGATGCTCAAGAAGCAGATTCGCCGCAAAGGCGACTGGGCCGTAAAGGTCCCCAATGCGGAGCCCGGCGGCTGGTACTTTGAGTTCAATAATGAGTTTTATCCAGACGTAGACGATACCGCGCAGGTGTTGCTTGCCCTGAATCAAATTCAGACGAGCGATGCGCGATTCCAGAGCGAGTCCGTGCAGCGTGGAATTGACTGGGAACTGGCCATGCAATGCAAGGACGGTGGGTGGGCCTCATTCGACAAAGACAACGATCGAATGGTGTTCCAATACATTCCGTTTGCCGATCACAACGCGATGCTCGATCCAGCGACGGCCGACATTACGGGGCGAGTGCTGGAGTGCCTGGCTGCACATGGTTTCACGTTAAAAGACAAGGTTGTGCAGCGTGCGATCGCTTTCCTTAGCAAGGAGCAGGAGTCCGATGGCCCTTGGTTCGGGCGCTGGGGCGTTAACTATATCTACGGAACCATGTGCGTCTTGCGTGGGTTGGAAGCCATTGGATTCGATAATCATGACGCAATGGTACAGCAGGCAACCGAATGGCTGCGCATGGTGCAGAATTCCGACGGAGGCTGGGGCGAGACGACTGAGTCTTACGACGACGAGAACTTGAAAGGTGTCGGCGAAAGTACAAATTCGCAGACTGCCTGGGCGGTGCTAGGCTTGATGGCCGGCGGTGACTACCGCTCGGAGTCGCTAGCTCGCGGGATTGCGTATCTGCTGGATCATCAGGATGCCGACGGAGGCTGGAGCGAGGTGCCATTCACCGGCACAGGGTTCCCCCGCGTCTTTTATCTCAAATACCATTCCTATCCCTGGTATTTTCCGCTGCTGGCTCTGGCTAAGTATTCGCGTAACGCGGAAGGGGTATAGAGCAAAGTGGCATAAGTCCCATACGCAGCCTTTCAAGGCTGCGTATAGTTTTGGAGACCGAATTGAAAGCGTTTGTCACCGGAGCAACAGGATTTGTGGGTAGTCACGTCGCACGCCTACTTGAAGAGCAGGGTGCCGATTTGCGTCTGCTGGTCAGGGCGGAGAGCCGCAGAGAAAATCTTGCTGGATTGCGGGCGGAACTTGTTGTCGGCGACTTGACCGATTCTTCGTCGCTTCGCAAGGGAATGGAAGGCTGCGATGCTGTCTTTCATGTCGCGGCCGACTATCGCCTCTGGATTCGCGACCCTAAACCGATGTATGCGACTAACGTGAACGGTACCGCAGCTGTAATAGAGGCGGCACAAGCCGCGGGAGTACGCCGCACCGTGTATTGTTCGTCGGTGGCCACGTTGGGTTTTGGCTACGATCGCAAACCGGTGAATGAGGATACTCCGGTCAACGCGAACGAGATGATTGGTCATTATAAGAGGTCGAAGTACTTGGCCGAGCAAAAGGCTGTTGAACTCGCGTCCAAAGGCGCTCAGGTTGTGATCGTTAATCCCAGTACTCCGATTGGGGAGCGGGACATCAAACCCACGCCTACGGGTCGAATCGTGCTGGATTTTCTCCTCGGCAATTTTCCAGCCTACATGGAAACCGGAATGAATCTGGTAGACGTTCACGACGTTGCACGCGGGCATCTGCTGGCGTTTGAGAAAGGCCGTCGCGGTGAGCGCTACATTCTGGGCGGAGAGAACCTCACCCTGAAGCAGATTCTCGACGTTTTAGCAGAGCTGACGGGCTTGCCTTCGCCAAAGATGAAGGTGCCACACGCGGTTGCGATGGCCTTTGCGGCTTTCGACCAAACCTTCAACGGTCACTTGATGCGTCGCGAGCCAAGAGCAACAATCGATGAAGTTAGGATGGGAAAGAAATTCATGTGGGTAGACACAGGAAAAGCTGAGCGGGAGCTGGGATACACACACGGTCCGGCGCGTGAGGCGCTTGAGCGCTCCGTCCGGTGGTTTGTCGCGCAGGGATATGCACCAGCTTACGAAGCCTCGTGCCCAAAAGCATGAGTGCGAATTCGGTTGAATTCGGATTTGTCGCTGCACTGGAGCGCGAGATAGCTGGATTGACAAGGTGTTGGAATGCTGTGCGTTTTGCAGACGTTTCGCAGGCGATTTATCTCAATCAGCACGCCGCCCTGATCTGCGGCGGCACCGGTGTTGCCCGAGCGTATGCTGCCACAAAAGTGCTGATTGAGAAGTACTCGCCAAGGATGTTAATTTCAATAGGGTTTGCTGGATCATGTGTAACGGATTTGCGCCCAGGTTCGATTGTGGTTCCCGCTGCTTTGCTGGAGGCGGCCACAGGAAGGACCTTTCGCTGTGCGTTTGGAACGGGGCTGGTCGTCACTGCGGATCGAGTCGCAGATAAGGCGCTGAAACGGCAACTGGCTGCGCGCTTCAGCGCACAGGCAGTAGATATGGAAGGTACGGGCGTGGCTGCGGCTGCGATCGAGTTTCAGAGGGAATTCGCAGCAATTAAGGTGATCTCCGATGGCGCGGAGGAGGACTTAGGGTTCCTCTCCGGTTTCGTAACGCCAGAGGGTTTTGATACTGCACGTTTTGTGGCGCACATTGCGTTGCGCCCAAGGTTGTGGCCGGCCGTCGCAGCCTTGCAGCGGAACAGCAAAATGGCTTCTGCGGCACTGCAGGGCGCCGTGCGGGAATGCGTGAGCGATTGGCGGGATTTCTCAATGAAATCCTCATCTGCCGCCACGAAAGTTTCGATGAAAGAGAGTTGTTGAGAAGAATGGCAGTAAGTTCCAATGCCGGGCCTGTTTCTCAGGAAACCGGGTCGATCCCTAACCGGATGCTGGCCGCCATCTATTACGGGCAGAACGATGTACGACTGGAGAAGATTCCAGTCCCGCGCATTGGCCAGGGCGAACTGCTGGTGCGGATACATACCTGTGGAATTTGCGGCACGGACCTGAAGAAGATTTCTACAGGATCGCACTCGGCACCGCGTGTTTTCGGACATGAAATGGCTGGCGTGGTGGTGGCGCGCGGTGCGGGCGTGACCAAGTTCGCCGAGGGAGACCGTGTCATGGTCTTCCATCATATTCCGTGCGGAAAATGCTATTACTGCCAGCGCAAAGTGTTTTCGCAATGCGCGGTATATAAGCGGGTGGGCACAACAGCGGGCTTTGGCGAACCATCCGGCGGCGGCTTTTCGGAATACATCCGGGTGATGGATTGGATCGTCGAGAAGGGCGTAATCCGCATGCCGGATTCGGTAAGCTTTGAGCAGGCCTCACACATCGAACCTGTTAACACGGTGTGGAAGGGAATCGAGACGCTGGCCATTCAGCAGGGCGAGACTGTTCTTGTAATCGGACAGGGACCAATTGGATTGCTGCTGGCAAAGCTGGCCCAACGTGCGGGAGCCAAGGTAATTACTTCCGATTTATTCCCGGAGCGGCTTACAATTGGTGTGCGATACGGTTTAACAGATTCGATTGACTCATCTCGGAGCGACGTGGTGCAGTCGATTCGGGAGAGAACCGAAGGTCGGGGCGCTGACGCAGTGATTCTCGCAGCAGGCAGTAATTCGCTGATTCGACCGGCAATTGATGCGGCGCGTTTCGGCGGACGAGTTCTGCTATTTGCGCAGACGGTTCGCGGTGAGGTCGTGATCGACCCCGCATCAGTTTGCGTGGATGAAAAGAGATTGCTGGGTTCTTATAGTGCTTCGGTGGAACTGAATGAAGCAGTAGCGAGTTTTGTTTTCAGCGGCGAGATGGATCTAGCGGGGCTTTACAGCCATCGGTTTCCGCTAGCTCAATCGCTGGACGCTTTGCGACTAGCTGCGCATCCCCAGGCGAACACGATGAAGATCGCGATTCAGCCGCGCGGCGTCTGAAAAGGATAACAGAGTGAATGGAAAAATGACGGCAGCAGTCCTCTACGGCAAAGAGGACGTGAAGATCGAGCGAGTGGCAATTCCCGACGTGGAGAATGGCGAAGTACTGATTCGTGTTCAGGCTGCGTTGACTTGCGGTACCGATCTGAAGGTGTACCGGCGTGGATACCATGCCAGGATGATCGTTCCGCCGGCATTGTTCGGTCATGAATTCGCCGGAGTCATCGAGGAAACAGGTCCGGGAGTCAAGAACTTCAAAGTGGGGCAGCGCGTTGTAGCACTGAACTCGGCTCCCTGCGGGCAGTGTTTCTACTGCAAAAAACACCAGGAGAATCTCTGCGAAGACCTGTTGTTCAACAATGGCGCTTACGCGGAGTTCATTCGCATACCGCGTCGCATTGTTGAAGGCAACATGCTGGTAGTGCCCAAAGAGATCAGCTTTGAAACCGCGGCCTTGACCGAACCGCTGGCTTGCGTGCTGCGAGGATTGCACGAAACCGGTGTGGGCATAGGTGAAACGGTAACAGTGATCGGCGCAGGACCGATCGGGCTGATGTTCATGCAGGTAGCCCACGTTATGGGATGTGACGTTATTGCCGTGGTTAAGCACGACGAGCAGGTCCTCTCAGCCAAGCACGCCGGAGCTACTAAGGTGGTTCAGTATCCAAAGGTTTCAAATCCCATTGAGGCCGTGCGCGAACTGACGCCGGAACGTCGCGGTTCGGATGTAGTGATTGAGGCGGTGGGTCGCCCCGAAGCTTGGGAATGGGCAATCGACATGGTGCGCAAGGGCGGTACGGTCAACCTGTTCGGCGGATGCGCCAAAGGAACCCGGGTGCAACTCAACACCGAGCGGTTGCACTACTCTGAGATTTCGCTGAAGGCTACGTTCCATCACACTCCGGATACAGTGCGCCGTGCATTTGCGCTTATTGTCGAACGCAAGATCAAGGGTGCGGACTACATTACGGGAGAGGCGCCTCTCTCAAAACTGCAAGTCGTCTTGCGCGAAATGCTGACGCGCGGTGGCGAGATCAAAACCGCCATCATTCCTGGACACTGATAAGGGATTTACTATTGACGTCATTTGTGCCCAGCAATCATTCGAGCGAGGGAAGTCCTGCGGTTGCCAGTCACGACTGTAACAAGGAACTGCTGGTACGCGGTTGGTCCAGTTTGCCGCCGGAGTATGCCATCCCATCTGTCGCGCCTTCGCTCGAAGACGCGCGCAGTTATTGCATGAGGCTGGCTACCACGCATTATGAGAATTTTTCGGTTGCGACATGGTTCTTGCCGAAGCGCCTGCATCAACATTTCTTCAATGTTTATGCATATTGCCGCATTTCAGACGATCTGGGCGATGAGGTTGGCGACAATCAGGTTTCATTGGCGCTGCTCGACCGCTGGGAGCAGGAGCTGGATGCAACGTACAACGCGCTCGACGGCGCAGGCGATGCATCTGCCGTGCGGCATCCTGTGTTCGTAGCGCTTGCGGACACGATTCGCACCTGCGCAATTCCCAGGCACGAGTTCGGCGATCTTCTCACGGCATTTCGTCAGGATCAAAACATTACACGTTACGAAACTTTTGCGGATCTGCTGGGGTACTGCAAGAACTCCGCGAATCCCGTCGGCCATCTGGTTCTTTATCTTTGCGGATACAACGATGATGCGCGCCAGCAACTTTCCGATTACACCTGCACTGCTTTGCAACTCGCGAATTTCTGGCAGGACGTTTCCGTTGATTGGAAAAAAGGTCGCGTTTATCTGCCTCTCGAAGATCTTCGCCGTTTTGGCGTGAGCGAAGGTCAGATTTCAGAGGGAAGGTTTAACAGTCAGTTTCGCGACTTGATGCGATTCGAAGTGGAGCGGGCCCGCGAGTGGTTCGAGCTGGGCCTGCCGCTGGTGAAGATGGTGAATCGCTCGCTTGCGCTGGATCTCGAACTGTTCAGTCGTGGAGGCCTTGCAATACTGCAGGCGATCGAGAAACAGGACTACAACGTGCTCTCACGTCGTCCAAGTCTGAGCAAGCTTCGCAAGATCGACTTAGCGTTCCGTGCGCTTGCTGGCAGGATCGCTTTGGGGAAAGTTGGGTGAGTGCCACCATGCAACATGCCGAGCGACGGTTGACGACCGCCTACAGCGTTTGCCGCCATATAGCGCGTACATCGGCGAAAAATTTCTATTACGGATTTATGTTGCTGCCGGCACAGAAGCGCGATGCGCTGAGCGCCGTCTACGCTTTCATGCGTCATGCCGACGACCTGAGCGACGATCCAGGGATGCAACCGGGCGAGCGACGGGCAAAACTTGCTGATTTCATCAATTCCTATCATCAAGTACTGGAAAGCGGACGCACGGATGATCCGGTCTTGCTCGCTCTGCGCGATTCGCAGCAACGCTTTGAAATTCCAACGGAGTTGCTCGATAAACTGGTGGCGGGTACGGGAATGGATGTGCGCGAGGATGGAGAGCCAGCCGCTGGTCCGCTGGTCGTCTACCGCAGCTTCGACGAACTCTACGATTACTGCTATCACGTTGCTTCGGTTGTTGGCCTGGTTTGTATTCGCATATTCGGATATCGCGATCCCGCAGCCGAGCAGCATGCTGAGCATCTCGGTATAGCGTTCCAGCTTACGAACATTCTGCGCGATGTAAAAGAGGACGCAGCAATGGCTCGCGTCTATCTTCCGCAGGAGGATCTGGAGCGTTTCGGCGTGAGCGCTGAAGAGTTGGGTTCTGGCGTTCCGCTGGAAAACCTGCGGCCACTGCTGGCGTTTGAGGCTGCGCGAGCCCGCGAATTCTACATTTCGGCCGAGCGCCTGTTACCGCTCATCGACGAGGTCAGCCAACCCGCGCTGTGGGCCATGGTGGAGATTTATCGCGGCATTCTCGACCGTATCGAACTCAGGCAGTTCGATGTTTATTCCGAGCGCGTGCGTCTCTCTTTGGCGGACAAACTCAAGGTGCTCGCGAAGGGATTCAGAAAGAGACTTTTGTGAGTGGCTTGGCTGGAGAGAGTGGATCGAATCCAAACTATCCGAGTGTAGGCATTATCGGCGGTGGTCTCGCTGGACTAGCGGCTGCCTGTGCGCTGGCTGACGCTCGGTACAAAGTTACGCTTTTTGAGCAGCGATCATGCCTTGGCGGCCGCGCTTCCTCCTTTGCGCATCCAGGCACGGGCGAGTTAATTGATAATTGCCAGCATGTTCTGCTTGGCTGCTGCACCAACTTGCGCAACTTTTATCATCGGCTTGGTGTCGAGGGCAAAGTTCGTTGGTATAAGCGCATTACTTTCATTGAGCCTGGTGGCCGCTCCAGCTACATTGAACCGTCATTTCTGCCCGCTCCGTTCCATACGGGATTTTCGTTTGCTCGATTTAAGCTGCTTTCCCTTAAAGATAAGCTCGGAATCGTGCGCGCCCTGCTCTCGTTGCTCGGCAGAGTGCCTGAAGATAGCAGCGATGACTTTCTCTCCTGGTTGCGGCGGACCGGGCAGACACAGGCTGCTATCGACCGTTTCTGGGCTCCGGTGCTGATCAGCAGTTTGAATGAGGAACTGGATAAGTCCTCGGTCAAATACGCCGCGTTTGTGTTTCGCGAAGCCTTTCTGAAATCCGCCGAAGCTGGAATGATGGGCATACCTACGGCTCCGCTTTCTGAACTCTATGGCGTTGCCGCAGAGTACATTCGGGCGCGCGGAGGCGAGGTTCTACTGCGCAGCGGAGTTGATGCGGTGTCTCTTGATGACAGGACAGCAAGAGTGCGCTCGAACGACCGTGAGTATAGCTTTGACTATGTGATCAGCGCGATTCCGCACCATGCTCTCAGGAGCATTTTGCCGCAGGGGCCAGAGAGCGAAGAACTGCAACGGAAAGTAAGTCATCTTCAAACGGTGCCCATAACCGGAATACATCTCTGGTTCGACCGTGAGATCACGGCTCTGGAGCACGCCTCACTACTCGACCGGAATATCCAGTGGATGTTTCAAAAATCGAAAATTCTTACTCGCCTTGCAGGTCAGAATGGTGCTTCCGGCAGCTATTTGGAACTTCTGGTTAGCTCATCGAAAAACTTGCTGAAGATGAGCCGTGCTGAAATTATCGACCTTGCTGTCAAAGAGTTGACTGAGTTTTTCCCAACTGTACGCGAAGCGCGGCTGGTGAACGCTACCGTGGTTAAGGAAGTTCGCGCAACCTTTGCTCCAGCGCCTCTCAGCGACCGGTTCCGACTGTCTCCTCTCAGCCCCTGGCCGCGATTGTTTCTTAGCGGCGACTGGACCGCTACGGGTTGGCCTTCCACCATGGAAGGTGCGATACGCGCTGGATATCTCGCGGCAGAAGCTCTCTCCAGAGCGGCTGGACACTCGCATCGATTTATTGTTCCCGATCTTGAGCCGCGGGGGCTGATGCGTTTCTTAACACCTTAGTCCGAGGATAGGTGAATTCGTGTAATTTCTGACCCGGCGAGGAAAAGCTACCTTAAGGTGTCTCTTATTCCATTCTGGATAGCCCTCGATCCAGGGTTGCTGGAGTGGCACGCCTCCTGCATAGATACGAATAGCAGGAGGAACACCATGAAGAAGACTTTCGCGCTCGGTACAATGCTGCTTAGCTGCTGTCTTGTTGCTGTTGGACAGGACTACGGCCAACAGTCGACTCCATCCTCAACCTCACAGAACCAGACAGGCCAGGGCCAGACAAGTCAAGGCCAGAGTTCGTCAATGCCAGATACAAGCAGTTCCGGGCAGATGGCGAGCGAATCCAGGAAAACCATCCAGGGCTGCCTTAGCCAGTCGGCGGACGGCAATTTCATGCTCGCCGATCAGTCGGGAAAAAACTTCCAGTTGAAAGGGGATACATCGCAACTCAGCAGCTTAATCGGCAAGGAAGTCCGCCTGCGCGGTACGGCCATGGCTGGGACCGAAGCGGGTGCCAGCTCTATGTCGGGGTCCTCGTCCTCGGCCACGACTCCCCAGATGCAATTCAGTGTCAGCGACGTTCATAAAGTGTCGGACACGTGCCCAACTTCAAAGTAAACCGACGAAAATAGGGCTGCCCGGCAGGGCAGCCCTATTACCTAATCTCTCAAAATCTCTCAAAGCCGAATTCTTAGATTCCGCTTGAACTCAGGCTACTTTCATCACATTTCCGGCCTGTGGACCTTTCTGGCCCTCCACGATTTCAAATTCGACCTGATCGCCCTCTTGAAGGCTTTTGTAACCTTCGTTGGTGATCGCGCTGTAATGAACGAACACATCTGGACCATCATCACGTCCGATGAATCCAAATCCTTTGGCGTTGTTGAACCACTTCACCGTTCCCTTGAGACGTGCCACTTACTTTCCTCCGAGCGTCTTGCTGTCGGCAATCCGCCGACGCTCTCTAGCGGCGCAAACCTCGCGAAGTTCAGTTTTCGATCAAGCGCTGCTGAACGACTTGGGTCGACCCCGTTGTGACTGCAGATTGTCCATCACTTTTGCCGGGTTGTCAATATGGTACATAGTTGGAACACCTTATTTCGTAATTCCGGTGAGATACGGCGAACTTACTTTTGTTTGCTGGTTTTCCTGCCACCGGTGAGATGAAATTTCTGAGCAGCCCAAAGCACTCCCGCTATCGCTTTGCCGTCGTGCAACTTCCCGCTCATCACCCACTGCACAGCTTTACTCAGAGGAACCAGCTTGCAGGTAATAAATTCGTCTTCTTCCGGAGCAGCTTTGCCCTTGCGCAGATCGCGAGCTGCGAATACGGTCATGGTCTCTTCGAGAAAGCCTGGGCTTGGGTAATAGAACAGAGCTGGTATCCACTCCGATGCGGAATAGCCTGTTTCTTCGACCAGTTCGCGTTTTGCCGCCGTGAGCGCATCCTCTCCCTCGTCGATGTGTCCGGCGGGGAGTTCCCAGAGATCTTGTTTCGCTGCATAGCGGTACTGCCGAATGAGCAGGACTGATGGCTCGCTCTTGCGCTCATCGAGCGCGAGAACTACTACAGAGCCAGGGTGCCGGATTACGTCTCGGCGAACCTTCGCACCCGAGGGTTCGATCACTTCATCGGTTGTGACCTGGAAATTGGGCGCCACGTGCACAACGGTGGAAGATATTACCTTCACAGGTTTCTGTTTGCTTGCCGTCGCTTTCTTTGCAGAGGTCTTTGCGGAACTCTTGCGAGCAATCTTCTTGCTTGTCTTCACCATGCCGTAACTATACAAAAGCAGGAATCACCGTGCTACTCTGCTTTTGTGCATCCGGTGAGAACTATTTCCTTTGTCGGTGCTGGGGCGCTTGCCAGCGGTTTGGCGAAGTTGTTGCGCGCGCGAGGCTTCATTATTGATGAGATCATCACGCGCTCCGCGCCCGCGTCCAAGAGAAAGGCTGGAGTGCTGGCGCGCTCGGTAGGTGCAGAAGTAAGCACCCTCGACACCGCCAGGCTTCGCTGTGATGTGCTCTGGCTGGCGGTGCCGGACGGAGCCATAGAGACGGTTTCGCGTGCGCTGGCCGAGCGTGCGGAGCTGCCGTCGATCGCATTGCATGCAAGCGGTGCGCTGAACAGCACGGTGCTGGCAGCTCTTGCTGAGCGCGGCGTGCAGACAGGAAGCGCGCATCCGATGATGACTTTTGTTGCCGGTGAACCGCCGAGTCTGCGAGGAGCATGGTTCGCGGTTGAGGGGAGTCCCACGGCGGTTCGGGCAGCACGCGCAGTGGCGAGTAAGCTGGGCGCAAAGGTCTTTACTATCAAACCTGAAAACAAGACTCTCTATCATGCATTTGGCGCGATGCTTTCTCCCATGCTGGCCACCGAACTGGAATCGGCGGAGCAAGTCGGGTTGCGCGCCGGAATCAGCGCTCGCGATGTGCGCCGCATCATGGAACCAATAGTTACGCGTACGGTGCAAAACGTTCTAAGGCAGGGAGCAGGAAAGTCCTTTAGCGGCCCGCTGGCCCGAGGCGATATCGGAACGGTCGCGTCGCATCTTGAAACGCTCAGCGACTCGCCTGAGGCGCATGTTTATCGTGCGCTCATGGATTATGCAATAGGTGCATTGCCAGTGAAGCGATGCGACGAAATGAAAAGGCTCCTGCGCAAGCGAGGCTCAGGAGCCGGAAAACGAATGAGTGGCGCTTAGTGTCGCGAAGTTAACAGGTGTCCCATCTTGTCGCGCTTGGTGCGAAGATACTTTGCATTGCTCGGGTGGGCCGAGACCTCGGCTGGAACGCGCTCCACGACTTCGATTCCCGCTGCTTGCACCGCGCCGACTTTTTCGGGGTTGTTCGATAACAGACGAATCTTGCTGACGCCGAGAGATTTCAATATTTGAACCGGCATATGGTAGCCGCGGCAGTCCGCATCAAAGCCCAGCTTCAGGTTGGCTTCGACCGTGTCGAGCCCCTGATCCTGCAATGCGTAGGCCTGCAATTTTGGCATGAGGCCAATGCCGCGCCCCTCTTGCTCTTCGTAGATCAATATTCCCCTGCCGAGTTCATTGATCTTCATCAACGCAAGCTCGAGTTGCTGACCGCAATCGCAGCGCAGCGAGTGGAAAACGTCCCCGGTGAGGCATTGCGAGTGGATTCGGACCAGGGGAGCATCGGCGTGGATATCCCCCATCACAAGAGCGACCGCTTCTTCCTTGCGGCGTTCCGCACCGTCCGGTGATCCGGTGGCGGGAGTTCCAGGGACAAAACCTTCAAATCCAAGAATTCGGAAATGCCCCCATATTGTTGGAAAATCTGCTTCAGCAATCTTTTTAATCGACATCGTATTCACTTTACTACTCTAGTATAGACTCCAGCCGCGGTCCAGAGACTCAGTTCCGGTCGCGAGCCGAGTAAACTCAGTTACTCAGCTGTTCTTGCACTTGTTTTTGGTCGCTTCATGATGCTGAGAGCAACAGAGCCGGCCAGAACGGCAATAATTACGCCGAGCGCGTGCAGCGTTTGACTTTCGAAATAGTCGGCCACGAGCATCCTGACTCCAATGAAAATCAGAATAGTGGCCAGCCCTAAAAACAGAGATGGGCGGCTGAATTCAGTGTGTATTCAGCGCGCGGATTGTTTCCATGACTACGTCACCTGCAATTTGCAGGCTTGCGGCGCTGCATTTATCGGGCGTGTCCTGCGTGGTGTGGTGGTAAAGGTTGTCGAAGCCATAATCAAGGTCGATGATATCGGCCACGGGAATTCCAGCCGCACGAAAGGGAAGATGGTCGTCCTGAATGGTATTGCTTCTGACAAAGAAGTGAGATTGCTGCCCCGCTCGCTGGGCCGCGCGGTACACAACATCCAGGAGCCAGGGAGTGGAATTCGTATCGCGGTCGATGTCCAGGTCTTTGTCGCCGATCATATCAAGCAGCAGGAAAGCTCTGATCTTTGCGGCGGTTCCATCCTCGGACCACTTCTTTGCCAGATGTTTGCTGCCATAGAGGCTATCGTCATCGGACCACTGAACCGTCGCTTCCTCGCCATCGGTAAATAGGAGCCAAATGCTATAGCCTTGTGGCGGGTGTTTATGAAGCTGATCGGCGATTTCCAGCATTAGTCCCACGTTGGAGCCGCCGTCGTTGGCGCCTACATAACTCGTATTTTTGAGCGGAAGATTCGTGTCGTAGTGACCAGCCAGTACAATCACGCCGGGCTTCTTGCCGGGAAACTTGGCGATAATGTTATTCATCGCGAACGGTCCTGCAGCGGTTTGCACGTTGAACTTGTCCTGTTCAACTTGTGCGCCGTGCAGGTGGGCAAGGATAAATTGTTCGGCCTTGGCATGTCCCTCGCTGCCCAGGGGACGGGGGCCGAGCGCCACAAAATCCTTGAGGTTTTGGAAAGCTTTCTGTCCGTTCACTTTCAGCGCAGGGGGCGTCTCCGGTTTTGGATCGTAATCTTCGGCGCTCAACTGGGGCCGAGATACCTGAGACTGTGCAGCCGCGGTCTGCGTGCCGGGGGCGCTCTGGCGGCAAGCGCCGATGAGCAACATCGAAAAAGCCAGCAAAAAAGCTGGAATTGTAAAATCTTTCATGCGGACTGGATCTATTTGTATTTTCCGAAAGCGCCGACGTCCGTTCATCAGTTGCTGCTCTCCGCACGTTTTTTGCGCTGCTTGGGATGCACCAGGTATGCGACTGCAATGCTGATCGTGTAGAGAACGATCATTGGAGCAGCGAACAAGCACATATTCATGATATCCGGAGTCGGAGTGATAATGGCCGCGATAACGAAAATGATGAAAATAGCGTAGCGAAAATTCCGCCACATGAAATCCGCGCTCAGGATACCGAACAGGGCAAGAAAGAACACCAGGACCGGCATCTCAAAGACCACGCCGAGTCCCAGTACGATCGTGAGAAACAGCTGCGTGTATTCGTTAATCGTAATCATGGGAGTGAACTGCGCGCTGTAGGCGACCAGGAACTCCAATGCGGACGGATACACAACCTTGTAAGCGAAGAACCCACCGGTAACAAACAGCCCGACGGTGCTGATCATGAATGGCGCCACATAACGGCGCTCGCGTTTGTAGAGGCCAGGCGCAATGAATGCCCAGACCTGATAGAGCACGAACGGGGACGCCACGAAGATCCCCATAAGCATACTGATCTTTATATACAGGTTGAAAGGATCAATTGGGTTGGTGTAGACGAGCTGGACAGGAAGATGGTGGGCTAGCAGAGCATCGGTAATTGGCTTCTGCATCCAGCTGAAGATTCTTTCATGCCAAGCGTAGCAGACAAAGAAGCCTACAACAACGGGAATGGCGCTCCAAATAATGCGCTTCCTGAGTTCCTCTAGGTGTTCGAGAAAACCCATGGAGGCCAATTCCTGCTTTTCTTTGTGATTTTCTGTCGCGGTACCGGTATCTTCCATCGGAACTCTGTTTTCTTTCCCGGTTAGCCCGTCTGTTGAGCAGAGTCGCCAGAGGTCGGTGCCAACTTAGGCTTGGGGTTTTCGGAAGTTGCGCTGGCTTGCATTGATATCGTAATGGCTTCTGCAGGAGGTGCCGATATTGTTTCAGGGGACGCCGATTGCGGGGCGAGGTTCTGTGGGGCAAATGCCATCCGGGCGGTCTTCAATAATTCAGCCCGTGCGCTGTCAATTTCGGAAATGGCCGAAACGATCGCAGGAGGCACTAAAGATGAACTCTTCTGTGCTCCCGGCTGAGTACTTGGCGTGGTCTTCTCCTCGGCCTTTTCTATTTCGGACTGGAGCTGATTCTTGAAGTCGTTGGACGCGCGTTTGAATTCGGCTATGAACCTGCCGATCTGGCGTCCAATCTCGGGTAACTTTTTGGGGCCGAAGAGAAGCAGCGCCAGAAAGAAAATGAATAGCATTTCGCCGTTCATATCCGGCCATCATACACGGCATTCCGACTCCTTGTAAGGTGGAAACCGGCGGGGATTTGGGGTAGATCTTACTTTGGCGGCCTCAGTTCGGATTGGATCAGGGAGGCCGAAGAAATTGCGAAGCCAAATAGGTAAACTTGGCATCTGAATGAGAGAAGCGGGTCTCAATTTCGGAACACAGCATCGCGCCGTACTAACCAACTTCGTCGCGAAACTGCTATACTATTGTGAAATCAAGGGTTGTAGCTTTCCCAAGGTCAAGGCGCAACAAAACATTCAGGCAACGCTCATGGGCAGGGCAAAAAAGGAATCAACAATGGCAGGACGCTCCCGTCGCTCACCGATCTTAGTTTTTCTCGTTATTCTGACTTGCGGCTTTCTTGGAGTGGTATTCGGACGAACCGGATCAGCTCCGGCGAGTGGCGACACGGATATGCGCGATTCTGTGCGTACCTTCGCGCAGGTTTACAGCGTCATTGAGCAGAACTATGCGGACAAACTGGATGCTGACAAGGCAATATACGACGGCGCGATTCCAGGTATGTTGCGCGTACTCGATCCTCACTCGAACTTCTTCGATCCGAAACAATATTCGGCTCTGCAAGAGGAGCAGCGCGGCCGTTACTACGGCGTGGGCATGCAGGTGGGGCCTCGCAATAATCGGGTAATCGTCATTGCGCCATTTGCCGGCGCGCCCGCTTACCGAGCCGGAATTCGTCCCGGGGACATCATTGCGGCGGTCGACGGAAAGCCCACCGACAACATGACGACGAGCGACGTTGCTGATCTGCTCAAGGGACCAAAAGGCACTACTGTCCGCATCTCAGTCTTGCGTGAAGGCACCGTGAAGCCTTTGGAGTTTTCGGTGGTGCGTGACGAGATTCCGCGCTACTCCGTCGATCTCCATTTTATGATTCGCCCCGGCATCGGCTATTTGCACATCAGCGGCTTCCAGGAGACAACCGATCAGGAAATTACGGCCGCGCTGGACGAAATGGGAGAGCTCAAAGGCCTGGTTCTGGATTTGCGCAACAACCCCGGCGGCCTGCTTAGCGAAGGCGTCAGCGTTGCAGACAAGTTCCTCAAGAAGGGGCAGGTCATCGTCAGTCATCATGGCCGCAACTCACCGGAGAAGGTCTACCGTGCAGCTCATGGCAGCACCAAGGATTATCCGATCGTGGTCATGGTGAACCACGGTACGGCTTCTGCCGCAGAGATCGTCTCAGGCGCAATTCAGGATCACGATCGCGGATTGATTGTCGGGGAAAGTACGTTCGGCAAGGGACTGGTACAGACGGTTTACCGCCTGAGCGAAAATACGGGGCTGGCCCTGACTACCGCCAAGTACTACACCCCGAGCGGACGCCTGATTCAGCGTGACTATAGCGGCGTGTCGCTTTATGACTACTATTACAACCGCAATGCCAACGATAACTCTATTAATGGCGTGAAGCAGGACGATGCCAATCGCGAAGTCAAGCTTACCGACAGCGGACGCACCGTCTATGGCGGTGGCGGAATTACGCCGGATGTAAAGTTCCCGCCAATTAAGGCAAACAAGTTTCAGGAAGAGTTGCTGCGCAAATACGTTTTCTTCAACTTTTCGAAACGTTATTTGATCAAACATGAAATCAATAAAAACTTTCAGGTGGACGAGGCGGTCATGCAGGATTTCCGCAATTTCCTGACGGATGCCAAACTGCCCTACACGGAAAAAGATCTGGCGGATAACATCGAATGGGTTCGTTCCAGCATCAAGAGCGAGCTGTTCGTGGGCGCCTTCGGACAGCAGGAGGGATTGCGCGTACAAGCCGAGTCCGATCCCAACGTGCTCAAGGCTCTTGAACTGATGCCCAAGGCCAAGGAACTCGCGGACAACGCCCGCAAAACCATTGCCGAACACAATCAGGCGCGGTTGGCCGCAAAGGGAAATCAAGAATAACCAAAGGACATTGCAGCAATAAAGAAGGGCTCCGCGACGGGGCCCTTCTTTATCGCTCAGCTAAAAAGACCCTTTACTTGCTCTCGCTGGGCTCCAGTACGAATACCAATCCTGCATCAACGGTGGTCTGTCCTTTCACAAATGAGGACACTCCGCGCTGGAAGAAGTTCTGATTCGAGCTGTCGTGCCGGTACTCCAGCCGGGACAGAAGGTGTCTGGCAAGTTTCCGCTCGATGGTTGCCGTGATCTCGTTCATGTGCTGAGCTTTGCCCGTGGTAAATCCGTCATGGTCGTTAAAGTACTCATAGCGCGCTGCCACGGCCAGCTTAGGATTGAAGGCATATCTTGCGTAGCCCGCGATGCCGCTCCAGTCGACCGGTTTGCGCGTGGTCACCAGCATGTTTTCTCGGCCATAGTCAAAGTTCGCCTGCAGCGACAGCTTTGAATTCGGATTGAAGGCTACAACAGTGTCAGTAAGATGACGTGAGGAACCGTTGTAGCTGGTCTGTTCGGGGCCGCCGAGATAGGTCTCCGTTATCGATAGTTTTTTCGTAACATGCCAAGCGACACTGGCGCCGCCAGTCTTGCCGGTATTGTTGTCAACCAGGCTGTTCCAGCCGTTCACTGCGAAACCCGTAATCGACAACTTGTCATTAAACGTGTACTTTGCTCGGGCGCCAAAGTGGTAGAAGGGAACCGCGTAATAGAACAAGAGGCCGCGGGAGTAGTTCCAGTTTTCGCTGGTTTCTATCACTTCCGCGCCTGCGGGAGTAACGAATTTACCGACATCCAACTGCAGACCCTTTCCGACTGGAATGAGATAAGACAAGTATCCCTCCTTGAAATACTGCGCAAATCCAAGTCCGGCCGGATCGGTTCCGTTTACCACATTCATGGCCTGGCCAAATCCCATTGAAAAGCGGAATCCGAGCGGATCGCTTTTCTTGGGTGCTTTGTCCAACTGAAATGAAATCAGGTTCAGTGCGAACTGATTGTTATTTGATTGGAACGGCTCTGTGACAGTACCTCCCGCAGGATGGTTGGCGTTATATCCGTAATAAACGTCGGCAGCTGCGGTTAGAGTTACACCGCCGAGCACACTGTTTATTGCGGCCATGGGATTCGCAGCCTCGGAAGCTTCTGAAGTATGCTCGGCTGCGGCAGTTCGCGTGTGCGTTCCAGCTGCCGTGTGGGTTTCAGTTGCCATGATCGTTGCAGTTGGCGTCGCAGTGTGCGCGGTCGTCGCGGCTGATGCTGTGGTGGCGGCAGTTCTCTTCAGTGCGTCTAGTTCCACTCGAACCGCCTCTAGCTGCTTCTCCAGGGCTGCGATCCTTGCGTCAACATCGGAACTGGAAGCTTCGGCTGCAAATCCAGCAGGTACAGTGGATGCGAGGAACATTAACACCAGCGCCGCCGAACGGAGGCGTTTCATGGTCATGTTGTTCTCCTGTTTTGCGTCAATCAGCCAGGGGCAAAAGTGATCGGCAAAAATGTTAAGGGGTGACGCGAGAGTAGCTTGACTTACTCTGAAATGCCAATTTCTTTTCTTTATTGCGACGATAACGTAAGGTTATGTTGGCTTTCTGGGAGGGAATACAGACTCCTGTATATTTACGCGCGACACGGTTACGAAGATGAGCCTTGCCCATCAAGCCATCTTCATCAGGCTCCTATGCGGCATTCACATGTATGGCAGGCTCACCCGCGCTGTGTGGGCGCTGAGCAAGCGCCTCGACCGCCACCGTCCTCTGCTGTCTTGGATGAAGGGGTGCGGGCAATATGCGAGATTCTCCATGAGGTTGGGGCAAATTGACTACTGCTCAGCCACTGTCATTTCATAGTGGCAAAGCAGTCGCCAAGCAGTGCCCGTACAGTAATTGTTGAAACGTCCTGAAAATACAGGGATTACGCGGAAAAAGCACCAGGGATTTCGCGGAAGCTAAGAATAGAATGGATTCTTATTCCGCTCCTAGCGGAGCGGCAAATCCATCTCCAGGAAAAGATGGTAAAGTAAAAGGATATTCGGAAGCGTTTCAAAAGAGAGTAGTACGAAGATTATTGATATGTTAAAAACCTAATACAAGGGAGAAATTGTATGCTTGGTATTGCGCTTGTATTCGCGGCTGTAATCATGGTATTTGGTGTAAGTAAACTACACCTGAATAAGTAGAGCGTGTTTCAAAAATAGGTAAGGCCTCAAGTCAGGTACTTACGTCTGAGGCAGCTTAGCTGGTGAGCTTCTGTCATGAAGAATCGGCAGAAGCTGATGACGGATGCGCAATGGGAACTGATCG
>Ga0183095_10671_pt1 | contig 74364 bp, 62 predicted proteins | sample BioMet4_FD_130346 | JGI IMG/M metagenome (GOLD analysis project Ga0183095, IMG submission 130346) | Microbial communities from bioreactor (seeded with sewage sludge) at LBNL, California, USA - Biofuel metagenome 4 (v2) (version 3) | ecosystem: Engineered > Bioreactor > Anaerobic > Unclassified ... | reverse complement strand
TGGGAGGCGACGCCTATACCGCTCCCGTTTCGGCAGTAACGGAGAACGGTACGACCAAATACTGCTATCTCCTGAGGGATTACCTGGGAAATATTACCCACGTGTACGATACCAGTGACGGGACAACCAGGGAGTACAGTTTCGATGCCTGGGGAAGAAGACGCAACCCGTCGGATTGGGGATATGATACAGGAAGTGAGCCTGAACTTTTTGCAGGAAGGGGATTTACCAGCCATGAGTTTCTAAAGGATTTTAACGTTTATAATATGAACGGCAGGTTGTATGATCCGATGGTAGGAAGATTTTTTAGTCCTGATATTACGATACAGGCTCCTGATTATACCCAGAATTATAACCGGTATTCTTATTGCTTGAACAATCCATTGAAGTTTGCAGATCCAAGTGGGTATAAATTCTATATAAAAGATGTTGAGCGTGGACCATCAGCATGCTTAGATTGGGGAGATAGTTTTAATCCATGTGGAGGCGGAGGTTTAGGTTTGAAATGGGGCGATGTGGGAATACCTCAACCAATGCCGGATAATAGTCTGTTTGGTGCGTTGGATGCAATTTCAAAACCTGATAATTTAGGTGGAACATATTCAAGTGAGTCCGGAACAACTATTTTTAATAGGATGGAGGATGCAGAACAAGCCGTTATCAATTATAATAATGTGAATAATTCATGGGGCGCTTATTGTACTTACAGGATGATGCAAAATTTAAATGACGCCCTAATTAACAACAATGCTACACAATCCACAGATCGGAATGCTTCCAATTCTCCGGCTTTGGATTTTATCAGTACAACATTTACTGCAAGTGGAATTGTTTCAAGTGCATCAGAATTATTTACCAGAGCTAATGCAGGTCCGAAAATTTCGTATATGACCTTTAATGCAGATGTGAAAGCCGTAAGTTCGGAAGTAGTATCTAATAGATTACGGGATTTTGGCTGGTTCATGTATTATGGCAGTACTGCAATTGATGTAATAAAATCTTTTTTCCATCCAGAGGAACAACCTTGGGGAAAAACAGTGTTTAATGCTGCGGCTTTTGGTATTTTGAATAAGATGGGAGGTTGGGGTCTTGCAATTGGGATTGGGTATACCGTTTTAGATAAATCCGGATTCATTACAGGTCCCTTACCTGTTATGCCTGCATCTAATAGTCCATATATAGCCGTACCAGATGCTACCAGAATATCAAACCAATATTTAATAAACCACTAATACAAATATTAAATGATGTTCAGACAAATATTTTATTGGTTAAACATGGCCTTAAAAGGCAAGATGAATAAAACTCCTGCATTTAATGCGTATCTTTTTGTATGTTTTTTGCAATTTTTAAATATAGTGACTTTACTTATTATTAGTACTTACTTACTTAAATTTTATATTCCCCGAGATTATGACAAGCCATTTTTAATAGTGTGTTTTTTAAATGTACCATTATTTATAACAAATTATACTTTATTGTATTCTAAAAGAAGAGAAATATTTACAGAATGCGAAAAACAGTCAAAAAGAAGTAAGATGAAATGGGCAATTTTTACTTTTTTGTACGTGGTGATTTCGTTTCTTGCATTATATTATTCTGGAATTAATCTTCCCATACCTAAAAACTGATATAATTATTTGGATTGAAGCTGGATTATAAATTAAATGGAACAATTATGAATAACCGTTTACGTAATCGAGAAAAGAGGATATGAAAGATCGGTTGGCATTATATATGATGGTAGCAGCGTTAAAGATTTTAAGGATTTTGTAAAACAGGCGGGAGGCTTTGTAAAAGTTGAAATAACTAACTTGAATGTGCTTGGTGTACAATTGGACTTTCAAGATCAATCTACATATTACTTTAAACGAAGTTTTTTTGGGAACAAAAAAGTATATGATGGAGACAGCTATTCAATGATTTTATTTCCTGGTCAAACAAAGTCTCTGGATTTTATCAGATTCGTAAATGAACCCTTTACGTGGACATTTAATGTTAGTACATCGGTAAGTGATGCTGCATTTGTAAGGTTCAAATTTTATAGTACTTGGGTACCAAGAAAATAATATTTTATAAATTAGAAATTTGAAAGCACAATAAAATGTTAAATATAAAGTTATTTGTTTTGATCGTCAGTTTACTCCTACTTTCATGTAATGAGACGAAAATTGTCCAACAGAATTTTCCGAATGGAAATATAAAAGAATCATATATGCTTCATCATGGTTAACTGCATTAAGGGTAATCGGTCGTGTAACAGGTATAGCACAGGCGTTTAATAATGCTTTGAAGTTTTATAATGATCCGAGAGGGAATTGGATTAATGGTGTTGAAGCTGTTGGTCAAATAGGCTTTATGATATTTGGAGGAGAAGAAGCAGAGCTTATTTACAATTTATCAACTTTGGCTATTGATGTATCATTAGATTTAGTTAAAGCACATAATAAAAATGGACAATGAAATTATTAGATTTTTTATTTTATTATTTTGTCTGTTTATTCGATAAGACAGACCCAAAGCATGTTAAATTCAAATCCCATCTGGACCAAGCTGCTTATGTTCTAACTATATGTTCTGGTCTGTGGCTAGTATTAATTAGTGGAATTGTTCAATATATTTTATTTAATCAGATTAAAGTTAATTTACCTGCATACATTTTTATATTTGCTGGCTTACTTTTATATTTTTTTTATAGAAAAATTTATATTAAAGAAGAAAGATATAATCAAATATTGCAAAAGAGAATCGCAATATTTAATGTGTCCGAGCAAACAGGCAGAATTATTGTTGTTATAGTTGCATTTTCTTCGCTATTGTCATTAATGCTGGTAGCTGTATTACTACATAGCATTTCATGATGTAGCAATATACAAAAATATATTATGGGATAAGTTTCGGATTGCTTTTATTAGCTGGATTGTATAAAAATCATATGTGGATATTTAGTTAAATATTGATGGACAAAGGAATATGTCATCCATATCGGCGGGCGGGGCAACACGGTACACGGTAACCTCCATGAACGCGAGGGAGCAACTGACTGGGGCGACCTACGGGGGGAGTCTGACGGCCACTTACAGATTTGACAGCTACGGGTATCCGACCTCTACCCAGACGGGTACGATCCAGGATTACCGCTACTCATTTGATCCCTATACCGGGAATTTATCCTCCAGGCAGAATTACTTACGCGGTAAATCGGAATCTTTCGGGTACGATAACCTTGACCGGCTGACCAGTGTTACCGGTCCTCAGAACCTTACGATGACCTTCCAGGATAACGGGAATATCAATACCAAATCGGATATTGGCACCACACCTTTCGAGTACGGGACTACGGCAGGGCCTTATGCCCTTTCAAAGGTCACTTCCTCGAGCGGGGTGATCCCGACAGCGGCACAGATTGTCTCCTCCTATAATTCGTTCCAAAAGGTGATCAGCATCGGTGAGGATGGCAATTCAGCCTCTTTTCTCTACAATGCTGATCATGAGCGGGCCAAAATGATCCAGACAGGATCTAACAGCTTTACCAGATGGTATCACGGGGGAAGTTTCATGAGGGAAACCAATTCATCGGGTACAAAGGATTACGTCTATCTGGGAGGCGACGCCTATACCGCTCCCGTTTCGGCAGTAACGGAGAACGGTACGACCAAATACTGCTATCTCCTGAGGGATTACCTGGGAAATATTACCCACGTGTACGATACCAGTGACGGGACAACAAAAGAGTACAGTTTCGATGCCTGGGGAAGAAGGCGCAACCCTGCGGACTGGGGGTATGATATGGGCAGCGAGCCTGAACTTTTTGCAGGCAGGGGATTTACCAGCCATGAGTTTCTAAAGGATTTTAACGTTTATAATATGAACGGCAGGTTGTATGATCCGCTGGTAGGAAGATTTTTTAGTCCTGATATTACGATACAGGCTCCTGATTATACCCAGAATTATAACCGGTATTCTTATTGCTTGAACAATCCATTGAAATTTGCAGATCCAAGTGGGTATAAATTCTATATCCGGGATGTGCAGCATTCATCAGCATGCTTAGATTGGGGAGATAGTTTTAATCCATGTGGAGGCGGAGGATTAGGTTTGAAATGGGGCGATGTGGGAATACCTCAACCAATGCCGGATAATAGTCTGTTTGGCGCGTTGGATGCAATTTCAAAACCTGATAATTTAGGTGGAACATGGTCAAGTGAGTCCGGAACAACTATTTTTAATAGCATGGAGAATGCAGAACAAGCCGTTATCAATTATAACAATGAGAATAATTCATGGGGCGCTTATTGTACTTACAGGATGATGCAAAATGACGCCTTTGTTAACAACATTGTAACTCAAACCGACGCTCAAAAAGCTGCACCAAACTCTCTTAGTGCTTTTTATCAAAGTATAAATTTTTCAACTTACTATAATGCTCAAAAAGCTTGGGATAATAGTTTATTGGCTTCAGCGGGAGATAAAAGTTCTCAAAGACCATTTATAAGAAGTCCATATGGACCAGACATGGAAAGTAGTTCGTCTTTAACAAATTTAAAATATTGGGGTAATTATTTAGATTCGAAATTAGACGGGGATAATGGAGGAGAAGCACCAGGTTTCGTAAAATTTATAGCTAATTTAAACCCTTTATGGTCAATCCCTAATGGAATAAAAGTAGTGACTACTGGGTCTGATTTCTATAATACTTCTTATAAAAACCCATATTCAGAAGGAATTTGGATGATATATTCAGGATGTTCGACCTTCGGTGGTTTAAGTGTAGGGTCCATAATCAGAGATCAAATTGTTCCTTTAATGATCAAAAAAACAAATTTGCCATAACATGGAATTTGAGTTAATACGTTATAACCATAATAAGTTAATTAGACTTATTAATTTCTTATTGACTTATTTGAATCTCGCAATTATATATTTTTGCCTAAACGTATTACATACATTTTACCCATTTTTTAAATGGAGCCTTGTTTTTATTTGCATTGCCTGGGTGATTAATAACTTATTCACTGAAAACTTCAATGCTATTGGAGTTTGTTGGTTTAAATCAAGAGAAATTTTTATTATTAGATATAATAAAAAAATGATTATTAATCACGGAGAAATTAGGAGAATGAATTTTTATTATGGTGGATATAAAGGTGAAGTACGAGCATTGGAAATTTTTTATACGGGTTACGGGTATCGAGATGGAACGAAAAATTTCATTGAAATTAATGGGAATCGATTTCAACTCTTATTGAAGAGTAAATCTGATTTAGATTTTATAAAAAATTATATGAATGTCTTGAATAAAAAAGATATTGATGCAAAGTTTATTAAAAAATATTAAAATAAGAAAGGCAGAGAAGGTTTTATTAATTCTTTATTTAATAGCCTTTTTTATTAAAGTTTTTGCATTGTCATTGCATAATTTAATTTTTACGGTGATTTCTTGTGTGGTAGCTTTGTTTTATAACTTAGGAAGTTGGTATTTTCTGGGATTGCCATATAATAAATTTACGACAATAATTATTTCAATTATTTTAGGAATGGTTTTTTCTTTAGCTTTTGTTACAATTTTGTTTAATATACAACATTGGGAAGGAGCCAAGACTTTCTTTTATTTATCAGAGGCAGTTCTAATAATAACGATTTTTATTATATTTTTCAATAGAGAAATTTCCGATGCAATGAAATCTCTTTTAATACTCAGAAGTATAGTTTTATTCGGATTAAGCCTACTCGCAATTTTTTTATAATTATTATATTTTAAAGAATGAATTGTTTAAGCGATTCAACCTGCTCCTCAGGATTTAAAGGAACTACTATTGCCCGGGATTTATAAGGACATTGATCGGAACGGCTGATGCAAATGTGGTAATCTTTAATTTATTTCCATACATGTTTAATTGATAAAGTATTGGAAATCCTTTACATCAGCATCATCAGCGTTCTGATCCAATTTGTTTTTCTTAACTAAACATCATTGCATCCCGATCCTTAATTCGCATTTCCCTTTATTTTTCAATAGTCGTAAAGGTGTAAGAATCGTAATTTCGCAAATTCGTAAAAAATCGCTGAATGGCTTATGATCAAAGGGATTGAACGGATTAAATTACGAATTTACAGGGTGACAGCATTGGGAAACCTGATACCGAGGCTGCCCGGAAATTACAGAAACCTTGATCAGAGCAGAAAATGCGACCCCAAAATAACAGAATTACTGACAGGCTAAATTTTCAGCTGAGAGGCATCTCAATATACTCGTAAGCCTGATTCCTTATCTGTGGTTTAAATCCTGCCTCTTTAATGGTCTTTTGGATTTCGGCAGCATCCATTTTCCAGGAAGCGCCGGCTGCCGATACCACGTTTTCCTCGATCATAATGGAACCAAGGTCGTTGGCTCCTGCATGGAGACAGAGCTGGGCTGTTTCTTTTCCGACCGTAAGCCAGGATGCTTGAATGTTGTTGATATTGTTGAGCATGATGCGGCTAATCGCAATCGTGCGGACATATTCAACCGGGAGAATGGGAGCAATCGTCACCTCTCTCCCCAATTCAGTTCCCTCCGACATGATAGGCCAGGGAATAAAAGCCGTAAAACCAGGCGAAGAATACGGTTTCTCAGCCTGTACCTCCCTCAGATTAACGAGATGCCGGATTCTTTCTTCAAGGGTTTCGATGTGCCCGAACATCATGGTGGCCGAGGTCACCATTCCCAGTTTGTGAGCTTCCCTCATCACATCCAGCCATTCCCCGGTGCATGCTTTACCGGGAGAAATTACCTTGCGGACCCGGTCGCTCAATATTTCAGCCCCGGCTCCCGGAAGACTGTCGAGTCCGGATTCGATCAGTTTTTCAAGGACCTCACGGTATGTCATCCTTTCTTTGCGGGCAATGTGGACAATTTCAGGCGGGCCAAGAGCATGAAGTTTTACAGTTGGAAAATTCTGCTTCAACTGTCGGAAAAGATCAGTATAGAAATTCAACCCGTATTTGGGATGCATCCCTCCCTGGAGCAACAACTGTCGCCCCCCCAGCCGGATCATCGATTCAATCTTTTCCTTATATTCATCAAACGTGGTGGTATAGGTGCCTTCCTCGTTCAATTTCCGGTGGAAGTTGCAGAATTTACAACCTGAAATACAAACATTGGTGATGTTGATGTTGCGGTCGATCATCCAGGTTACGTTATTATCCGGGTGAAGGATCTTCCTCAACTGATCAGCAACAATAATCAATTCGGGGGTTGAAGCTTCTGTATATAATGCCAATCCCTCCTCCAGCGAGAGAGGTTCAAAATTCAGGGCGCGTATGAAAAGTTTATCTAAATTCATATTGTAAAATCCGGCATAAAGGTAATAAATTTGTGGGCCTGACATTTTTGTTTTCTTACTGGTAAAAAAATGTTATATTAAATCAAAAAATTCCTATTATGATGAACTTAGATCTTAAAGCAGGTGAATCTCTAAATAAAGTTTTCCTTTTAACAGAAAAGGCTCAGGTCAATGAAACTGTATTGGATGAAAACGAAAAAAATTATGTTCTGCGAAAGCTGGATGCAGGAACTAATTTAATTCCCATCAATCATTTCAGAGAATGGATATACATCGCATACGCAGATTCCTCAAAAGGGGAAACAGTTTTCCTGGAAGATTGCCGCAAGAAAGGGAATGAGATCAATGGTCATCTCAGGAAAGAGAAAATTTCAAGCATTACCCTCACAGGGGTAAAAGAAGATATCGAAGGCATTATCGCACTGGCTGAAGGTATGGCTTTGGGCAGTTATGATTTTACGAAATATCTCACAAAAGCCGGTGAAGATAACAGTGAATTAAAGGAAATTTTATTCACAAATGCATGGGTTCCTGAGAGTAGAATTCTTGAATTAAAGATCACCGTGGAAGCTTTATTCCGCACACGGGATATGGTTAACGAACCGGTATCTTATCTGAATGCAGAAAAACTGGCCGAGATTTTTGAAGAAATGGGCCGGGAGGCTGGATTCAAAACAGAGATTTTCGAAAAGGAAAAAATAGAAGCATTAAAAATGGGAGGTTTGCTTGCCGTAAACAGGGGCAGCATCGATCCTCCGACATTTTCAGTACTTGAATGGTATCCCTCAAATGCGACCAATTCCAAACCGGTCGTGCTGGTAGGCAAAGGCATTACTTTCGATACCGGAGGACTTAGCCTGAAACCGACTTCCAATTCGATGGATTCCATGAAATCAGACATGGCCGGAGGAGCAACTGTGGCTTTTGCCGTCTACGCTGCTGCCAAATTGAAATTACCTGTGCACTTAGTGGCTCTCATTCCGGCTACCGACAACAGGCCTGACGGCAACGCCATGACTCCGGGCGACATTATTTACACCCACAGCGGTAAATCTGTAGAGGTGCTTAATGCAGATGCCGAAGGGAGATTAATACTGGCCGACGCATTAAGCTATGCCAAAAAATATAATCCCTCATTGGTCATTGATGCAGCCACTCTTACCGGGGCAGCAGCTATGGCCATTGGCCCCTACGGCATCGTGGCCATGGGCAATGCGGACCAGACTACCTTTGAAAAGCTCAAAAAATCAGGAGAACACGTTTATGAAAGGATTGTAGAATTTCCTTTCTGGGATGAATACAATGAGTCGCTGAAATCGGACATTGCTGACATGAAAAATATTGGTTCCCGTGAAGGAGGAGCTATCTCTGCCGGAAAATTCCTTGCTAATTTTGTGGATTATCCCTGGATTCACCTCGATATTGCGGGACCTGCCTTTTTACAAAAGGCCGATCATTACCGAAGCAAAGGAGGCACAGGATTCGGCTTAAGATTATTGCTGGACTTTTTGAAGAATCAATAAATACTTTTAAGATAAGCTTTTAATCATTTTTATTGATAAGAATTTCTTAGTTAAATCTAAACTCCTTCCAAAAATCCGGATTTAAAGATTAAATTTGACGATTAAAGTCCTATGAATTATTAATTCAAAGCACAAAGAGATTAAGAATGGAATCAAATAAGATAAAAGTAGGAATTACCCACGGGGATATCAATGGAATTAGTTATGAGGTGATCATCAAATCGCTGGCAGACAGCAGGATTTTGGAGATGTGCACCCCTATAGTATATGGATCTCCCAAAGTTGCGGCCTATCACAGGAAGACATTCGATACCGAAATGTTTACCTTCAATCATATTCAATCGGCTAAAGAAGCTAATTCAAAGAGAATTAATATAATCAACTGTGTGGATGAGGAGATAAGAGTAGAGTTGGGCAAATCTACCAAACAGGCAGGCGAAGCTGCCTATCTTGCTCTTGAAGCTGCAGTAAAAGATCTGAAATCAGGGGATATCGATGTAGTGGTAACTGGTCCTATTAATAAAGAAAATATTCAATCGGAGAATTTTCATTTCCCAGGTCACACGGAATATTTTGCAAAAGAATTCAATACGGAAGATTTCCTTATGCTGATGGTCAGCGATATTATCAAAGTAGGTGTCGTAACTGGCCATATCCCGATTTCAGCAGTAAGCCAGAGCCTTACAAAAAACAGAATTTTACGTGATCTCAGATTATTGCACAAGACCTTTATTGAAGATTTCTCCGTTAGAAAACCAAGAATAGCAGTCCTTGGACTTAATCCGCATGCCGGTGACAAAGGAGTGATCGGAGATGAGGAAGAGACTATTATTCTTCCTGCTATCAAACAGGCTTATGAGGAAGGAATTATAGCGTTGGGGCCTTATTCTGCCGATGGATTTTTTGGCTCCGGAGAATTCAAAAAATTCGATGTTACATTGGCCATGTATCATGACCAAGGATTAATCCCTTTCAAATCTCTTGCTTTTGAATCAGGGGTTAATTATACAGCCGGATTACCTATCATCCGAACCTCACCGGGACACGGTACGGCCTACGGAATTGCCGGAACAGGGACGGCTTCGGAAGAATCTTTCCGGAATGCTTTATATCTTGCCATTGATCTTTTTGAAAATAGAAGAAAGTATAAGGAGTTATCCAAAGATCCGTTACAAAAGCACGAAATTGACCGGACAGGCGGAGAATAGTCTTCCTGTAAGGCTTAAATAAATTAATCCTATGTACGAATTTATAACAGGGAATATCATTGAACTGACTCCTGCCGGCGTTGTAATTGAAGCCTGTGGGATTGGTTATTTTATTCATATATCTCTTACCACCTACACAAAAATCAATAATCAGGAGAAGGGGAAATTATTCCTTCAGCAAATCATACGTGAGGATGCTCATCTATTATTTGGATTTGCAGAAAAGGGAGAAAGAGACCTGTTCAGAATGCTGATTTCGGTAAACGGTATAGGAGCCAATACAGCCATTATGATGCTTTCTTCCTTTCAGCCGGAAGACCTGCAACGGGCTATCCAGGATGAAAATGTCAATATTCTGAAAAGTATAAAAGGTATAGGAGCTAAAACAGCTCAACGGGTAATTATAGAATTAAAAGATAAAATAGGGGTCGGTCCCGCCACGGATAAAATATTTAAAGCAGAGGATGACAATGTCAAGAGTGAAGCACTCAGTGCATTGGAAATGTTAGGCTATAACAAAAAGGCGGTCGAAAAAGATTTGGATAAAATCATAAAAAAGCAACCTGGACTTACTGTTGAGAATCTTCTTAAAATAGCTTTAAAAAGTTTATAATAATAAATATTGCGACAGTTTTTCTCAAATATCGCAGGACTCTTATTTTTGTTGGTGTTATCTTCGCTATTCTGGCGCAGCGATGCTTCAATAGGTCAGGATTCATCAGCCCGCGAAAGATTTGCAAATGTTTTTCCCGGGAAACGCGATTCAACACACACAGATTCATTAACTAACCTTCATTATCCTTTCAGGGATGAAGGTCTCTTTGCAAAAACTGATCGACAGGATACCGCAGCCATTTATCTGAAAAAACCTTCCAATATTCAATATGAGATTGAATATGATGCCATCACAGGTGAATACCTGATCTATGAAAAAATAGAAGGAATGAATTATCGTCTCCCCAGGGCACTCAGCAGGGATGAATACTTGAACCTTGACATTAAGGAGTCGGTCAACCGGTATTGGAGGGAGAAGATGGCAGAAAATAACCTGGAGAATCGTTCACAATTATTTCCCCAATTGAAAATCAACGGGGAGACTTTCAGCAAAATATTTGGAACCAATGTGGTTAATATCAGGCCTCAGGGTTATGTGGAACTGAGCATGGGGGTGAGAAGCAACAGGATTGAAAATCCTTCCATTCCGGTGCGGATGCAGAGAAATACAACATTTGATTTCAGTCAGAAAATCAATGTCAATCTGGAAGGCGAGGTTGGTGACCGTTTGAAAATGAGGTTCAATTATAACACTGACGCCACCTTTGATTTTGAGAACAAGATAAAGCTAAATTATACAGGACACGAGGATGATATTGTAAAGAATATTGAAGCCGGTAATGTTTCGATGCCTTTAACCGGGACCTTAATCAGAGGTGGAACGAATCTTTTTGGGATAAAAACTGATCTGCAATTTGGGAAGCTTTCCGTTTCGACGGTACTCTCACAACAGAAAGGTGAGAACAAAGTCATCAATACGGAAGGAGGAGCAGAAAAGTCGCGGTTTGATATAAATGCAACAGCCTATGATGCTAACAGGCACTTTTTACTGGGGCATTTCTTTTATGATAATTATGACAATGCACTATCTGAATTGCCGATCATAAAATCTCCGATCACCATCAATAAAATTGAAGTATGGGTCACTAACAAATCCAATAGATTTCAATCTTCACGCAATATTCTGGCACTTGAAGACTTAGGTGAACATGGAGCCAACAGACAGAACCAGACAATACCTGAATTCGGAGACGCTTCGAATTTGACTTATCCTTTCAATACATTTCCCGGCAATGAAATAAATGGCTTATACCATGCAATGACAACAACTTATTCGGGCATTCGTGATATATCCAGATTAACTGATGTGCTGAATCCATTGAGCGCACGGGATTTTATCGGGGGACGTGATTATGAAAAAATAGAGAATGCAAGATTGCTTGATTCAACAGAATACACTGTGAACAGGCAGTTGGGTTATATTTCCTTAAACCAGTCTCTGAATGCCGATGAAGTCCTGGCAGTAGCCTATCAGTATACTGCCAATGGACAAACATTCCAGGTAGGGGAATTTTCAACTGACGGAGTTACTGCACCAAACACATTGATACTAAAAATGCTGCGGAGCACAAACCTCAACCCTAAATATAAGAACTGGCGACTGATGATGAAGAATATCTATAACATCAATGGCCAGAGAATTTCGTCCGAAGGTTTTAAAGCTGATATTCTTTTCAAAAACGATGCTGCCGGAACAAATCTGAATTACCTGCCTGATGGCCCGCTGAAAGAAAAGATACTTTTACAGGTCATGGACCTCGATAAGCTTAATAATCAGATGGATCCCTATCCGGATGGCAACTTTGATTTTTTGGAATCGATCACAATCAATTCCCAGCGCGGACGCATTATTTTCCCTGTTATTGAACCTTTCGGGTCAAATCTTGAAAAACAGATGAAAGGAGATGCAAATGCCATCAAAAAATACGTGTACCGATCGCTGTACGATGACACAAAAACAGTAGCTGAGCAGGATGCAGAAAAAAACAAATTCAGCATCGAAGGATCTTATAAAGGTTCCTCAAATTCCGAGATCTCCCTGGATGCGCCGAATATAACCCGCGGATCAGTAAAAGTCATGGCCGGAGGGAGACAACTTCAGGAGGATGTCGATTACATTGTGGATTATACCCAGGGCAAAGTAAAAATTATCAATCAGGGTCTTTTGGAATCCGGCACCCCAATTTCCATTTCGACAGAAAGCGAAGATTTGTTCAGCATGCAGCGAAAAACTCTTTTGGGGACCCACCTGAATTATGAAATCAGCAAGAATTTCAATATCGGGTCAACCCTGATGTTTCTCCAGGAAAAACCATTATACCAAAAAATAAACTATGGAGAAGATCCTATTTCGAACCTGATGCTGGGCTTTAATACCTCTTTCAATACCACCTCGAAATTAATCACCAAAATGGTCAATGCTCTTCCTTTTCTAAACACAAAAGAAGAATCTAAAATTGCGGTAGAAGCAGAATGGGCAAGATTATTCCCGGGGCACTCAAAGGTCATTTCCAAAGAAGGAGCTGCCTATCTTGATGATTTCGAAGGGGCCAAGACCCCTATCAACTTAAAATCGTTCATTGGATGGAGCGTCGCAAGTACTCCCCAGGGGAATGATCTTTTCCCGGAAGGGAATTTAACGAATGACCTTGCATACGGTTATAATCGAGCCCTTTTATCATGGTATATCATTGATCCTTATATGCAGCGCAATACTGCACCTTCTTATCTTCTGAAAGAATGGAAGCTTGATGACCAACGTGTAAGGGAAGTATTTCAGCGTGAGATTTTCCCTGACCGTGAAACACCTGCCGGACAGCCTACCAATATTCCAACCCTTGACCTTGCATTTTATCCAAAGGAGAGAGGTACCAACAACTATGATACTACCCCCTCAGCATATTCAGCAGGTCTGGGAAAAGACGGAAGTCTTAGTAAACCTGAAAGCAGATGGGGAGGTATCATGCGTAAAATAGAAACCAGCGATTTTGAGGCGGCCAATGTAGAATACATAGAATTCTGGCTCATGGATCCTTTCGCTCAAGACTCAATTAATAATACGTTTAATAAAGGAGGAGACCTGTATTTTAACCTCGGAAATGTATCAGAAGATATTCTCCGGGATGGGAGGAAATCTTTTGAACATGGATTACCCGCTGACGGAGATACCACTAAAACTGATTACACCAGCTGGGGGAAGGTGTCCAGGCAACAATCTCTTGTTAAAGCTTTTGACAATTCTCCTTTAGCACGTGTTTATCAGGATGTCGGGCTTGATGGATTGGATTCAAACCATGAAAAAACATTTTTTCATAATTACCTTAACTCAGTAAAGCCTCTTGTCAGCGATTCCGCTTATCAGGCAGCAGAGAAAGATCCTTCGAGTGATGACTATCATTACTTTCGTGGAAAAGATTACGATCAGGAAAAACTGGACGTTCTCCAGCGATATAAGTATTACAGCAGGGAAGAAGGCAATTCTCCCACTTCAGAACAATCACCTGAACCTTATCCAACAGCCGCAACCACTATCCCTGACGTGGAAGACATCAATGATGACAACACTTTAAATGAGAACGAAGCTTACTACCAATACCATATCAGACTGGATAAAGAGAATATGGTGTTGGGCAAGAATTTTATAACCGATATAAAAACAACAAAAGATGTTCCATTGAAAAGTGGAAAAACTAGTAATATTACCTGGTACCAATTCAAGATTCCAATTACATCTCCCCAAAAAGTGTGCGGACCAATCAACGATTTCCGATCAATCCGTTTCATCCGAATGTTTTTGAAAGGTTGGCAGGATCCTGTTGTCCTTCGTTTTGCAACTCTTGATCTGGTAAGGACTAATTGGCGCCGATACGAGAAAGAACTTACCGAAAATAACAGTGTTTCTTCTCCCGGTACACAATTTGATATCTCGACCGTCAATATAGAAGAAAACAGTAGCCGAAAACCGGTCAACTATGTGCTACCTCCCGGAATCGACAGGGTTATCGATCCTTCCAATGCCCAGCTGGTACAATTAAACGAGCAATCCATGTCACTAAAGGCAGTTGATCTGTATCCGGGTGATGCAAGGGCAGTGTATAAAAATACAAATGTAGATATGCGCCGGTATAAGACTTTGAAAATGGAGGTTCATGCCGAAGCCGTGGAAGGAGAAGATTTAAAAGACAATGAACTGTATCTTTTTATGCGTCTTGGTTCAGACTATCAGTACAACTATTATGAATATGAGATTCCACTTACGCTGACAAAACCGAGAAGCGATTACAATCCCAACAGTGAGAGTGACCGTTTTGCCGTATGGCCCGAAAGCAACAGAATGTACATCCCCCTGGACATGATTACAAATCTTAAAATGGACCGAAATACTGAAATGCGAAAGGCAGATTCAAAAATAACATTGGGGGATATTTATGAAAAGGTTTACGGAGGGAATCTCCTGAGGGTTAAAGGGAATCCTGATCTTTCACAGGTACAGACCATGATGATCGGGATACGTAACAAAAAAGGCAGAACATTGGGCCCCAGATCAGTGGAAGTTTGGGTTAATGAACTTCGGTTAACTAATTTTGAGGAAAAGGGAGGCTGGGCCGGTATTGGACGCATCACAGGCAATTTGGCGGATCTGGGGACTTACTCGGTTGCCGGCAGAATCACAACTTCAGGATTTGGGAGCATTGATTCCAAGATGGGGCAACGCACCATGGATAACAGTTATGAGTATGATATATCGACCAACCTGGAATTGGGCAAATTCTTTAAGAAAGAATCCGGGGTAAAAATTCCACTGTATATTGGTCTGTCAAAAGCTATCTCAACACCTGAATATTCACCGCTTAACCAAGATATTAAATTAAAAGATGAGCTTAACAATGCGGCTAATTCGCATGACAGGGATTCAATCAAGAGAATTTCCCAGACCTTTACTACCCGTAAAAGCATTAATTTAACGAACGTTCAGATTGATAAACCTGATAGAACCACCACACCAAAGATCTATGATATCTCCAATCTGGCCCTGACCTATTCCTACAACCTGTTAGAGCATGGCGACATAAATACAGAGATGGAACGGACCATCAACACAAGGACATTATTGAGTTACAATTACATTACCCGTCCGAAGTCAATAGATCCTTTTAAAAAGATAGAGATTCTTAAATTACCATTTCTGAATCTGATCAAAGACTTTAATTTCAATGTGATCCCTTCTCAGCTATCTTTCCGCTCCGATATGAACAGGACCAACAGTATTGTACAATATCGGAATATTACGAATCCGTCCGAAATTCTTCCAAAATCTTATCAGCAGGATTTCACCTGGAACAGGTACTATGATTTCAGGATGGACCTTACCAGAAGTCTAAAGATAGATTTCTCTGCTGTCAATTCTTCAAGAATAGATGAACCTCTTGGTTCAATGGACAAAAATCTTCCGGGATACCAGGCACGAAGAGATAGTATCTGGCAGAATATCCTTGATGGAGGACGAAATACACACTATCATCATACCTGGAATATTCAGTACATGCTACCCGTAAATAAAATTCCTCTTCTTGAATGGACCTCAGCATCTACAATTTACCAGGCCGGCTACGATTGGGATGTTGCTCCGGTGACGCAAAGCAATTATGTGGTTGGAAACTCAATAAGCAACTCCCGTGCCGTTCAGTTAAACGGCCAGCTGGAATTTATCCGCTTGTACAATAAGGTTCCTTTCCTGAAAAAGATCAATTCTGAATACGGGGAGTTCAGCAGAGGGCGTATGGAAGCACAGTCCAGGAGAAATTCAACAACCAACAATCCGGGTACCTCAAATAAATACAGGGAAGCTAATCTGAAATTAAAGAAGAATGCCCCGCTTTCATTATTTCATAAGTTAGGAACCACAAATGTGATGGTACGGATAATAGATGAGAAGGGGAAAGTGATCAACGGGAAAACCAATATTATTAATGATAACAGGATCATCTTTATTCCCGAAGCAGACTGTGAAAAAGCATTCGCAGAAGTTACCGGCCAAAAAGAGCAGAAAGCTAAAATCAAGTTTAAACTGTTTGATTATACTGCCCGGTTACTGATGAGTCTTTACAACATTAATATCTCTTATACGGAGAATTCAGGAATGGGTGTTTACGGATATCTCCCTGGCTCCAGCCTTTTTGGATCATCAAATTATACAACAGGAAACGGGACCTCTCTTGCCCCGGGAATTCCTTTTATATTAGGTCATCAGGATGAACATTTCGGTTTGGATGCAGCCCGGAATGGTTGGATTTCTAAAGATACAATTCTTAACAGACCGTACACGATGAATAAAAATACAAGACTCATGCTGCGGGCGAAAGTAGTTCCAATTCCTGACCTTAAAATTGATATCCAGGCAAACCGGACCTATTCGAGTAATTCTTCCGAATTTTTCAGATATGATGACCAAAAAGGATGGGATTCCTATAACAAATCTTACAATGGTAATTTCAGCATGTCAATTATTTCAATAGGCTCTTCCTTCGAGAAACTGGGAAATGCTGAGGTCAAAGAATCGGGTGCCTGGGACCAATTCCAAAAGAACAGAGAAATTATTGCCCGTCGTCTTGATGCTTCCAGAATACAAAATATAGGAGCCGGATATTCACCTGGAACAATAAACCCGGCAACAGGTTATCCCGTTGGATATGGCCCTACTTCACAGGAAGTTCTGATTCCGGCATTTCTTGCTGCCTATTCTGGAACCAGTGCAGAAAAAGTATCCCTCTCCCCCTTCCCCTCCGCAAAATTCATGATGCCCAATTGGCGGATCCAATATTCCGGAGCAGTGAATAAGATTGATGGATTGAAAGATATAATGAAATCTATGAATATCCTGCATGATTACAGGTCCACCTATAACGTCGGTTCCTATATTACCAACATGAATTACCTGCCAGGGAACGATGGATACAGTTATAAATTTGACGCCCAGAATAATTTCATTCCTCATTATGATATTGCCAGCATCAACATCAATGAAACATTTAATCCATTGTTTGATGTTGATGTCACCTGGATAAACAATTTCACCACACGGCTGGAATACCGCAAATCAAGGAACATCCTTCTTAGTCTGGCCAATAATCAGGCAACCGAAAGTTATAACAATGAAGCCAGCCTGGGATTGGGTTACCGTTTTGACAAAATGAAAATGTTCATTAAGACAAAGAATTCCCAAAAAACTCTGAATCATGATCTAAATGTTAGAGCTGATTTTTCGTATGGTAAAAACAAGACCATCCTTAGGAAATTAATTGAAGAGAATAATCAGATCACTGCAGGGCAGCAATCCGTGTCAGTCAAATTCTCCGCTGATTATAACTTAAGTGAGGTTTTCATCGTCAGATTATTTTATGACAGGTTGTTGAACAGTCCTTTCATCTCCAATTCTTATCGTACAACGACCTCGAATTTTGGTGTCAGCTTTAGGTTTACTTTGATACAATAGAATTTAAGCAATCTTTTCCCTCTTTTTCGTTGTTTTCTTCGGCGTTTTTTATTTTCATTACAGCCAAAATTTTCACAGCATGTTGTTGAACTATTACATCAAAGGTCAATTGGAAGCCGGATGCGACGAAGCCGGCAGGGGGTGTCTGGCAGGGCCCGTATTCGCAGCAGCAGTAATATTGCCTGAAGATTTTGTATCCGAAACACTTACAGATTCCAAACAGCTCACCGAAAAACAACGTTATGAACTCCGGCCGCTGATCGAATCTGAAGCAATTGCATGGGGAGTCGCCATGTATGATAATAATGAAATTGATGAGGTAAATATTCTTAATGCCTCGATTTTTGCCATGCATCGGGCTCTTGATAAACTAAAGGTAATTCCCCGGCAGATCATCGTTGATGGCAACCGATTTAAACCTTACAGGAATATCCCCTACACCACCATTATCAAAGGTGATGGGAAATATCTTTCAATTGCAGCCGCTTCAGTTCTTGCAAAAACCTACCGTGATGATTACATGATGGCTCTGGGCGAGGAAATTCCTCAGTACGGCTGGTGCCAAAACAAGGGTTACCCAACCTTATTTCACCGGGAAGCTCTTGCAAAATATGGTATTACTCAATACCACCGCAAAAGCTTCAAACTGTTTGATGAACAGCTCTCGTTTGATTTCAAGGAAGTAGAGGAATCATAATCCCCCGCAATACAATTGAAAATTTCCAAAGTCAACCCTAAAATTCGCACCCTTCGGGAGTGAATTATTGCAGATATTTTTTATCTCTTGTCCGCGTTATCTTTAATCGCCCCGTGACCTCCGTAAGAGGCAACGCCTCTTCTATACCCCCATAATTAATTATCCATATACAATTATTGTAAAAGCTCCATTGCTCTCTTATTTTGGGAAATTGATATTTAAAAGGATTTTCCTTCTGACTATAAAAATTATTTGTTTATATTGCTGAAAAATATTTAATTTTATTCCTGAAAATCAAATAAACTAAAAACTATGACTTCACGACGTAATTTCCTTAAAAGCTCGGCATTGATATCAGCAGGTGCCATGGTTGCCCCTTCAGTAATCTCCTGCGGTGGAGGTGCAAAGAAATCTTCTTCCAAAAAAGAAATCGGTATTCAGATTTATACCATCCGCGAACAACTCAATGCTGATCTTACCGGTGCGTTGAAAAAATTGTCTGAAATAGGGTATAATTCAATTGAAGCAGCAGGATTTGCCAATGCCGGGGGAAATTATCAATTCTATGGGAAAAGTCCTAAAGAATTCAGCAAAATGCTTGAAGATCTTGGTATGAAATTGCTTTCAAGCCACACAACATTCGAACTGGATAAAGCGGATGCTGTTTGTGCAGCTCATGCAGAAGCAGGTTGTAAATACATTGTCTACCCGTTCCTGCCTGAAAATTTAAGGCAGAATATTGATGCGTATAAAGCAGTAGGTGACATGCTGAACAAGATGGGTGAAGCTGCCCAAAAGAGCGGAATTCAGTTAGGTTATCACAACCATGCTTTCGAATACACCGAAATGGAAGGCCAAATCCCGATGGAGGTCATGATGGCTGCAACTGATCCGAAATTAGTTCAATATGAAATTGATATTTACTGGTGTACGAAGGCCGGTAAAGATCCGATTCAATATTTCAACAAATATCCCGGCCGTTATGAACTATGGCACGTAAAGGATATCGACAATACACCCGAAAAATTCTTTGCTCCCGTGGGATCCGGCACAACTAACTGGGAACAGGTCTTTGCAGCCCGTGAAAAAGCCGGCATGAAACATTTCTTCGTTGAAGAAGACCGTACGAAAGGCGACATTTGGGAAGATATAACCAAGAGTTATAATTTCCTGAATAATGCTAAGTTTGTATAAATAAGGAGTTCCATGGTTTCAGGGTTCAGGGTTTCAACTGTCGCGAAACCTGGAACCTTGGAACCTTGAAACTTTGAAACCTTGAAACTTAGGAAGAAGCGATTAATTCGAGAAAATGACAAGGATCGCGTTAGTTACCGGAAGCGCTGTAAGGGTGGGACGTGAAATATCCCTTCACCTTGCAGAAAAAGGGTGGGATCTTGCACTCCATTATAACGCGTCTTCTCAGGAAGCTAAGCTCCTGGAATCAGATTTGAAGTACAGGTATCCCAATCAGCGGTTTTGTACCTTTCGTTCAGATCTTACCTCTGCTGAAGAGACCAAAAGCCTTATCGGTGAAGTAATCCGTCATTTTGGCCGTTTGAATTTACTCATCAACAATGCCGCCATTTTTGAACCCGCTTCCTTTAAAAACTCTAGCATTCATTCCCTCGACCTTCATTGGGCAATTGACTTCAGGGCGCCGTTTATCCTGATGAATGAATTTGCCAATCTTTCGAATGAGGGTATTATCATCAATATGGCTGATACCCGGATCACCAACAATAAAAGTAATTTCTTTGCTTATTCCATTGCAAAAAAAGCCTTGCATGAAATGACCAAAATGGCTGCCCTGGAATTAGCTCCTGCTTTCAGGATAAATTCTGTTGCCCCGGGAGCATTGCTTCCACCTACCGGGAAAGGAGAAGCTTACCTCGAGCAGGTTGCTGCAAAAATGCCGATGGGCGTACCGGTAAAAATGAAAATTATTATGCAAAGCATCGATTACCTGATTGAAAACGACAATATAACAGGTCAGATCCTATTTTGTGACAGCGGTGAGAGTTTAATAAATCCTATTTACTAATCAATGCCATGGCAATCATACGAATAAAAAATCTCCTGATCCGCACCATCATTGGATTAAATCCGGATGAAAGAATAAACCGGCAGGATGTGATCATCAATGCAGAAATCGAAATCGATCTTACTGAAGGTGTGTATTCCGACGAGCAGGATGATATTTATGATTACAAAGGTATCACAAAGGCCATCATTGCTTTTGTAGAGGAAAGTAAATTCAAATTACTTGAAAAGCTTACGCACGAAGTATTGCAGTTAATCATGAAAGATAAACGCGTGCTCAGGGCCAAGGTAGAGATTGACAAACCCCGGGCCTTGCGTTATGCTGAATCAGTTTCAGTGGAATTGGAAGCACACAGGTCATAACTTCATCCTGTCATGAGCGATTTCCATGAAAAAAAACATGTGTGCATTGTCGGCATCGGATCCAATATTGATCCGGAAGCAAATGTCTCCCGTGCATTAGCTATCCTTCGCAGAGAAACCGAAGTTATAAATGAATCCCAATTTATCCGGACTACTCCATTCGGCATAGAAAATCAGCCGGATTTTCTTAATGGAGCAGTTAAAGTCTTAACGGAAGAGGGGAAAAATGTATTTAATTTTTACCTGAAATCGGTTGAAGATCGACTGAAACGTGACCGTACAGCCCCAAAATACGGACCTCGGGTGATTGACCTGGACATCATTGCATGGGATGGTGAAATTATTGATCCGGATTATTACAAGCGCGATTACCTCCGGAAAGTGGTGGATGAAATAAAATAATTACTTGTTTGTTCACCCTTCACGCTCGCTTTTCCTTTATTATTTTTCTAATTGATCCGAATTCGATTGCCTAAACCGGATCCTATAGCCAGTTCTGTTTAATTGATACCTACATTTATTCATGGTAATACTAACGCTATACCAACAAGGGACCTCCTGTACTGTTTCTGCACTATTCCTGTACAGTATCTGTACTAATTAGTATAGAAGCCGTGTTTAAATTGTTTTTAAACAGTGTTTAAAATACGAGTATGGTATGGCCATGATACGAGCCTGGAAGGCACATTCACAGGCTTAAAATCAAAGAGAATAATATTGGGGACTCAGATTGTCAATGATAGGCAATATTTCCTTTCCAGATATTCCTGGATCCGGGAATAGTGTGGGATGCAATAAAATATAGTGGTTGAAGGTTGAGTTTAAGTTAATGAAGTACTCAGAATGAAATTCCATTGACTTAAATGAAGCAGAGGAGGATCAGATCAGGATAACGCGGCTATGCCCGCACCAACAAGATTGGCGTTCTCAATGCGAGCTATTTTAATTTTTATCTTTTTATGCCCCATATCTGCCATCATGTCCTTGAGTGTACGTTTAACCAGTTTGTTATAGTTTCTACAGTTTTTAACCTTGCTCCAGAACAGGCTTCCTTCGGCAGTAATCTTTATTCTTTTTATGGACCCGTCGTATGAAATAAGCAGATCGATCAGTCCAGCCAGGGAAGCAGCCACCAGTTTGGCAGAACGTTTATAGATTCTTTTCGCAGCTTTGACATGATTTTTTTTATGCTTCTCAGGGAAATTGATGATTCCGGTCAATGCTTTGACATCAACGCTTACACTGAAGTCATCCTCAGGAAAGAGCTCCCGCATAAGCTGCCCGATATACATTCCTGAAACTGCTTTTTCAAATCGATGCCCGCCCTTGTCATCGGAACGTTCATCCAGGCCGTCGTCGTATTTGGTGAGATGAGGTGGATTGAAATTGCCAGATTCGAGATTGACGGGAATAAGACCTTGCCAGTTTAAATCCTTCCCCAATTTTGGAATTCGGTCAGCATTGATGAAAGTTGCCATATTTGTACTGGCACCGACGATTAATCCGATATAAGCATCATAGCCGGGTTTGACCATCCCGGCGAAAAGATTTGCAACGGTGTCATTAATTACCTTAATCCCAGTAAAAGTAACTTTACCGGTTCGATTCAGAAAATCCAATAAAGGTTTACCTACTGGTTTCCCGACCATTTCAGGAATCTCAATCCCATTGCTCCATCTGATTAGTTCTGCATCTCCATCAGGAAGACCTCTTCCCAGGTAAGAGAAGCAATATCCTACTGGTGTATTTTCGGGCAAAGGTATTTTATTTACGAACTCTGATAACCGGGATAACAGGTCATGTTCCGTAAATCCCTGAGACCTGATCACAGAAAGATCTTTTTCCTTTGGATCTTCAGGATTCATCTCGATTCCTCCTTCTGTAAGAGCGACGACAGTTGCACGAAAATTTGTTCCGTTAAAATCAAGTGTTGTAGCTTTACCTTCAATTTTTCCGGATGCCGGATGAATATAAGTGGGGAGACATAAAATTTCTTCTCCTTCACTTGCAAGCCCCCGCTCAATTTTCGTTTCCAAATCCAGCGCAATTTCCTTCAACTGGAGCTCACTCAATTTTAATTCGTTTTTCATCTTGATTATTATAAAAATCTATCATCCGAAATTTTTCCAAAACTTATTCCTTTCCCTGATTCGATTTTGAATAGAAGATCATTAAGAAAACCAAACCATCAGCAATAATTAAATGAATAGATATGAATTCCAGCCTGTCAATCCCCAAAGCGGATAATTTATGTTTGAAAAAAATATATCAGGTCTACTTCCGGTCGTCTCCCAGGAGAATTTCCGACATTCCCTTTCATTTTTTAGAGGGCGATTTCTGGATAGATCTGCAGAATCCCAATTCCCTAAATGAATTCCAAAAATTGTTCTTTGGGTGTAGGATCAAAATAACAGGTATTTTTTAAATCATCTTTTGCGTAAGTTCCTCCACATCTGGGACATACATACCAGATGCCTGGAAGATTAACTTCACTTCCCGTCCCAAATGCCGTGATTGCCAGATTATAATAGCTCCGGTGCTGGAATTCCACCTTATAGGCCCATGTAAATGCATTCACGGCATCAGCCTGATTCTCTGCTTCGGCTTCTTTTATGAAAGAGGGATACATGGTTTCTATTTCATAATTTTCTGTCTGCAGCCCATTCTGAAGATTTTCAAGAGTTGACTTTACGTCAAATTTTCCAACGGGAGAATCAGGATAGGTTCCTTTTAGTTTCTTAATTACTTTCTGATGATTAGCAGCATGAATGCCCTCCGCCTTAGCAATTGCATTAAACATGGTTGCTATTTTGGGGAAGTTTTCTTCTTTGGCCTTAATAGCAAATTTAGAATACTTTTCCTGCGTGGTCGCTTCACGAACATAAGCAACTTTAAGATCATTCAGAGACCTGGATGATTTTGGCTGAGAACAACCAACCATTAATCCCACACCCACTAAACCCGATTGTTTTAAAAAATTCCTGCGATCTGTTTTCATTATAATAAAATAAGTAGGTTAAATTTCAACGATTTTAGTACTGATTAAATTCCTAAAAAATAGCTGTAAACCATGGTCCCTCCCATAAATCCGGTATAACTTACGGCTAATGCTCCAAGAAAATATAAAACGAGAATGCTCCACCGAAATTTGTCTTCCTTTTGTTTTACAAAAAAGATGATTCGGGTAATTGTAACGAATAACATGATCAAAAGAGTAATTACGGCGGCCCTTGTATGAATTTCATAGATTTTTACCACTTCTCCCTCGGTAGGTTGCTGAGTAAACAATACGCCTGTCATAACGGCGATTATGGCTCCAAGAGTTCCGAGAACCATCAGAAAAAAACCGGCCTTGGACAGCCAGTCTGTTTTCTTAAAAAGAAATAGCAAGTCGGCTAAAAAACCTACCATAATTAATGCAATCGGAAAATGGACAAGCATAGGATGAAGATGGGCTGTATTAATCATTTTTCTGATAAATAAGGTTTTATTCAATTTACAAATATCAGTAGAAGAAAACAAGCTTTAAATTGAATTATAAAATGTTACAAGGGTATTGATAGAAAATAATTTTTGGTTTATCGGAAACAATTAATTAAATTGAAGAAACTGAATCCTTAAAGGCCAATTAAAAATAGAAATGTCAGAATCCTTAAAAATTGCCAGAAGCTGTCGTCATTATGCTATGTGTAAAATCGATTTTCTTGGGAGCGGCGTCTGTACTTCCGGTCTTGATAAGCATTACGTGAGCTTCTACCCTCAGGGAAGGATGATTTTATACGAAGGATTAGCCGAAAACAAAATTCCCGTTACAGAAAAGAGCATAGAGATTGCAGCGAGTTGCAACTTATGCGGGAAATGCGATTTCCAATGCTATTTTATAACAGAATTGAGGCCTACAAAGGTAATGAAGTCCCTAAAGGAGTTCATTTCCCTTCATCTCCAAAGCGGCAGCGAAGTCGTTCATTCAAAAGAAGATCCTATCTTAAACGAAATTCGGTCTATTGTAGGTGAAGAATGGGCAAGCAATGATGCGTCCATCTTATACTCTTATTCACATGATTTGAGCCCGATATCATCACCGAAGATGCCGGATTATGTTGTCCTGCCCAATAGCCGTGAAGAGATTTCAGAACTCGTAAAATTATTCAATCGTCATAACATCCGTTATACAGTAAGAGGCAACGGATCGAATCTTCTGGGATTTGCCATCAACAACGGTGTCATTCTCGACCTCAACAGGATGAAGACCATTGAATTTGACGAAAAGAGATGGTTTGTTAAAACGGGTCCCGGGGTTACAGCTTTTGAACTTCAGAAAGAAGCCCAAAAAAGAGGTTTCCGCATTAATGCAGGAGAACCGGCGGCCATGATTTGCTCCAACATCATGGGATCGGGAGTCATGTCTTCTTTTTCAACCACCTATGGCATCAATGCTGACAATTATGTCGATGCAGAATTTGTGTCCGATGACGGTTCTATTTTCAACATAAATGATATCGATTCGCCAAATCTTTATGCTTACAAGAATTTGAATCACTCAAAATCACCCGGCATTTGTACTTCGGCAAATATCCGGCTTCATCCGGTAACCAAAGATGAAAGCGGAATACTCATCCCCTTCTCTTCATTGGAGAAAGCCGTAAATTTTGTAAGTGACTGTTCACTACGACATATTGGAATTGCAATTTCAATTTTAGGGACAGAGTATATTTCCAATTTTCTCGCACCGACGAAAAAATCAGCAGAAGAAATAAAAATGATTTTTAAGGAAAAACTGAAAATCCCATTTCTGGTTCATCTGATCGGAGACAGCTATGCTCTTACCGCCATTAAACACATGGGGGTCACCTTTATTGATCAGAAACTCCTTACCGCTTTATATTTGGGATCACCCTCCCTGAATTCAGCTTCCTGGTTAAATCTTGTTAGCGAACTGTCAGAAGATGAGCCTTATGCCTATCTGAGATTAAAACACATTGCAGAACTGGTAGAAACTGCACTTGAACCCTCCCCCGAATTACTCGCCACGACAGTGGATCCTGACCTTCGTCCTTTCTATGAAAAGCTTTATTCCCGGGCTGAAATGACAGATATGGTCTGGTTAACAGAGTTCCGGATCCTTAGTACCCGGATTGGCCGCAGGAAAGGCTTTCTGCCAATCCTCATCTATCTCCCCGTGGATTATGCTTTGATAAAGGAAATTACAGACCAGTACATCAGCATTGCCAAAGAGCTGCAGATTGAACATGAATTTGGTTTTATCACTCCAATCGATCATGGCAAAAGGTGCATCTATGAATTTGATTATTTTTTTGATCACACAGATTTATCTGAAATAGAAAGAATAAGAACAGCAGCGGCCAAAGCGAATCATCTGATCGATGAATATTCAGTAAAAAATGGGACCGTCAGAGGCCACCCGTATGTACTGTATCAGGGATTCTCCAGAAAGGAAAATCTCCTCTATTCATAAATAATCAGTCCATGTCGGATCACATTAAGCGAAATATATTACTGACCGGATCCACCGGTTTCCTGGGAAGCCATCTGATGAATTCTCTTCTAAAAAACGGATATAATTTAATTATACCGGGTCGCGGAAAAAACGCAGAGACACTGGAGCAAAGAATTTATAAACTTCTGAAATGGTTTGGCATCAGTGACTATTCGAACCGATTAAAGATAATTGAAGCAGATTATTCCAAACCTTTACTGGGATTATCACCCGCATTATTTAAAGTAACTTGTTCACTGACAGATAGCGTGATCCACTGCGCTTCAGATACCTGCTTTTCAGAATCGAAAAGAGATAAAGTCCTCCAATTTAATGTGGACCAGCTGAGTGGAATTCTTGAATTAGCGTCTGCTGCACAGGTCAAATCCTTCTCTTACATCAGCACCGCCTATGCGGCAGGATTAAATGGACAGATCTGCAAAGAACAGCTTTCGTCTGCGAAAGAATTTGTAAATGCGTATGAAGAAAGTAAAGCATTGGCCGAGAAAGTTATCACAGATCATTGTAAAAGATACTCCATCCCTTTAACAATCATTCGTCCAACCATAGTATACGGAGATTCTTTTACAGGCAGAACACTTAGATTCAACGCGTTCTATTATCCCATAAGATCGCTTTTAAACATCCGGGATATTTACCTCAACGATATTAGAAATCACGGGGCACAAAAATCTGCAAAACAGGGAATATATCTGGATAAGGATGGTTATCTGTTCCTGCCACTGCACTTTTTTCTGCCGAAAAAAGGCAGCATCAATCTCATACCAGTGAACTATTTTGTGGAGGTAACTCAGAAGATTTTTGAGCGTCCGGGGAATGGAGGTATTTTTCATGTATGCAATGGCAATCCCCCAAATCTTGACCAGCTTTCAGATTATATAAAAGATTTTCTCAAAATTAAGGGTATTGAAATAATTTATGGGGAACCATTAAATACAGGTTTACTGAATCCTGTTGAAGAACTTTTTGAGCGCTTTATTGAACCTTACCGGCCCTATCTCTCTGATGACCGGATATTCGATAAAACAAACACGGACTTTATTGCCGGAGAAATACAAGCCCCTGAAATGTCATATCAGATCTTCAGCAGGTGCATGAACTATGGAATAGACGTTAATTGGGGAGATAACATCTTCAAGTACGGAAACTAAAAAAGATGAGTAAGATTAATAATTCCATTTACGAAATCAGCAATTGGTGGGATAAAAGCTCACCTTTAAATCTTATTGAATCCATCTTGAATCCTGTCAGAATAAATTACTTCAAGAGAATTCTGGATAGCATTCATCTGGAAACGTTTTCCAAGAAAGCTTTGGAGGTCGGATGCGGAGGCGGAATTCTGAGTGAGTCAATAGCAAAAATGGGATTCATTACTTCGGGAATTGATCCCTCAGAAAGATCTATCCAACTTGCAAAAGAACATGCTAATATAGAAGGACTTTCGATAAATTATATTCCCGGATACGGAGAGGAAATTCCATTCGGAGATCAAAGTTTTGATGTGATCTTTTGCTGTGATGTTTTGGAACATGTCGGGAATTTACCAAAAGTGATTTCAGAGATATCAAGAGTTTTGAAACAAGGAGGAATCTTCTTTTATGAAACAATGAACCGGACACTTTTGAGTAAATTAATTGTAATTAAAATTTTGCAGGAATGGAAATATTTTTCGGTTCTACCCGATGGCTTGCATGATTGGAATATGTTTATCCGACCGCCGGAGATTAAGAAATTGCTCTTTTCTCAAGGCATGCAATGGATAGACCATCGCGGTATCAATACCTACAGTTCAAATCTTTGGCTTCTTAAAAATTTGCACAGAAGAGCTTCGGGCAAAATGACCTTTGAAGCATTCAGCAAACGTTGCAGACTCAAAGAAGGCCCTTTTTTAAATGTTGCTTATATGGGCTATGCCATTAAAGGATAGTTATCTAAATCAAAGGTTAAGAGAAAGCAAAAACTTGTTCAGAATTTAAATATTCCATAAAAAAACAAACCGGATGCTTCAACAGCATCCGGTTTGTTTTAAAATTATATTTTATGTCTAATCAATATTCCCATAGATCCTGTTCATAATTAAATATGTCATTCTTAATTCTCTCGGATTCTCTGGCTGCATATTCACCTGAAGCATATTGCTCAATGGTACGGTTATTATAAACATTTTCCTCTCTGACAATATAGCTATCGAATTTCCGTGAAATAAAAACATCATCAAAGCTCAGATTATGTCCTCCATTATAATAATTAAGCGCTTCACTTTTTGCAAGCAAGGGACGAATTTCAGAGTAACGAACCCAAAAGAGTTTTTTCCGGAGGATGGTTTCCTGATTCTTGTCCTCTTCACGGTAGTAAAGACGAATCGGACAAATTCCGATGACGCGCACCTGAAGTGTGGAGGTCTGTTTATCGAAATACCAGATCTCTTTCACCATGAGCTGTTTGACCTCATCGGTTTTCATATCCTGATGAATGACCACATCTTCCATATTTCCCGTTTCAATATTACGTCGCTGAGTGGTTTTAGAGGAGGCACCGAACTGTTGTTTGACCTGGGCAGAATCAAGAGGTAATTTGAATTCATCATCTTCCTGTGAGGCATCAAAGGCAGTAATTTTTTTCTCATTGATACCTTTCAGAATGGTATTGATAAGATTATTACGGCCCTGCATTTCACGTGTAGGATAATAGAATTGCTGATTGACTTTTTCGCGAAGATCAATTATTCTCCAGATCGTTTTTGACCAAAGCACATCAGATTCGCGGATTCCCGGCAATGGAGAAGGTTTACGTTCAAAAGCCGTTCTTTTCTTGTAACCATCCTCAATTACCTGAGCATTTACCTTAGTGATCAATGAAACTCCTAAAAGGACCATGAATAGGACGGAAAATAAATTTTTCATATTTCTATTGAGGTTAATATTAAACCTTTAATGAGGCTATTATAGTAAGAAAGGGAATATTTATTGACATTCATGCTGTTATCTTATTTTAAAGCTGATGGCCGATAAAGTTCTGGTGGTACCATCCTCCCCTTTTACAACGATATTATCGATATATAAGCGGCTTCCGGGATTCAATCCTCTCATCAGATCCATTTGTTCCTGAGAAAACCGATTCCCGTTAGCTGTCTTTTCCTGGACATATCCCCCTTTAGAAGTGGAAACTGCAAAAGAAGTAACAGTAAATTTCATTTCAAAATCGAAATCAGGAATTTCCGCATAAACTCCCTGTTCGGCAAGAAGCTGACTTTTGGTAATGGCCCCTTCATTCTTGCCTGCCACTGATGCAATCGGATTCGGTACACGTTTCACTCGGAATTTAGTAGAACCGATTGGTTTTAATACACCATCAATCTGGGCGTTTACCGTTACAACGGATTCTACTCCAACCCTTTCAGGATAAATTATATACCCCTGAGCTTTCTGTTCAATCCGGCCATTGGTTACCGAAACTTTTACATTGGTCTGGGAAATGCCTGGAACAGAAATTGACAAAGGATTTGCAAGACCTGCATATAAAACATTCATTTTGGTAGGTGAGACCGTCATCGAAGGTCTGGCTACCTCGTACTCATGCTTAAAAGGATAGCTGACGATCTCGCCTTCCGGATTCTTGTAATTAATGCGTCCGCTCCATTCAAATTTTCCTTCGCTGACAGCCGGTACTTTGTAAACACCGGCATTTTCAGATGAAATCATCGGAAGAGATCTCCCCCCCACAACTATTTCGGGTTTTGCAGTCGTATCAATGGCAGAAAGAAAAACTTTTGCTTCATAGGTTCCTCCCTGAAGAACATAATCTGATTTAGAAACCACCTGAGCCTGAAGTTGATTGAATTTATAAGATCGGGCATCAATCTGTGTATAAAGATGATTGATTACATCAGATTCTGCATTCCGAATATCACTTTGAATTTTTGACATTAAAGTGATCACCCCAATAAGAGGATATCCCTCAAACTTACTGATTTCCCAGGAAGGAGTCTGTCCTTCTTTTGGACGGGGCGCTGAAGTATCAAGGCTTTTATTAATGGAAGCAATTAATGAAGAATCATTAGGATCGACAAGAGCAATTAATGACTCACGATAGGCTTCAATAGCTTTTTTCAATGCAGTTCCATGTTTTTTAACAATCATCAGTTCTGCCGGGATATTCAGATCATCCTTACTTTTGATGTCATTCACATCCCCATCAGGACCATCCGCCTTCTTTACAATCATCTCTTTTAAATGAGCAACATAATTGTACAGCGAATCAGAATGAGCCTTAACTTTCATGACAGTTTTATTCAACTCACCTGCCTTTTGAGGATTTTCCTGGGCTGCATTATTAAAATCAGTGTATACACGAGCATTTTTTGCTGTGAAATTTTCAATGGTTTTCATGAAACTTTGATTCACCATAGCAAAAGCGTCCAGCACCGATTTATCTACATTTAACGCTAACATCGCTGTTAAAACGAGATACATCAGGCTTATCATTTTTTGCCTGGGAGTTTCAGGACAGTTTTTTACACCCATACTATTAAGGTTAGTAAAAAATAAAAAAATTAATTTGAAATAAGGTTTTTAGTACCATGTTTGTCCGATACTTCCAAACCTTAGTTTTTAACATTCATTGCACCCAGCATATTGCCATACACGTGATTGAGAGCCTCAAGATTTTTATTGAGCTGTTCCGATTGCTTACGGTATTTTTGAGCTTCATCTAAAGCTGTTGTCATCAATTCATTCATTTTATGAAATTCATCAAAGGCTTTAGAAGATGCTTCTGACATTTTTCGTGCATTTTGAAGATGAAGCTCATAGGATGAATTTAAGGAGGATAAATTACCATTAATCCTGCCTAATTCGTGGTTATAAGATTTCGAATTTTCGTTGAGGGCAGCGAAATCTTTATGGAGAGCATCTGAAAGTTCCTTATAAGTAGTGGACAACTTATCACCTGAAGTAGCAAACTGCTCATTAATCTTTTTTGCTGAATCGACAAAAACCTGAGAAATGGATTTTGATGAATTAGCAAGCAATTGTGATGTATGATCATAAGAATGTACCAAATCATTGGTCGATTTTTCAACGGAATGTGCTGCCCGCGCATTTATTTCACTAAAAGTACTCATTGATTCAGAGGCAGAGTTAATATTCTTAACATACACATCTGTAGCAAGGGAAGCACTTGAAATATCGGCAATACCACTGGCAGTATTGGATAAATCCTGTAACCCCTTTTTGACTTTAGCCATCAAGTCGGAAGAAATATCGGCCTTTTCAAGCATGTTATCAAAAGTAACAGACTGAACTTTCTTTGCCGGATAAAAATCCTCATCTTCTATTTCGGATCCTTCTTTAAGTTGCGGATATACCTTGGTCCAATCCGGTATTTCAATCGGCGGTTCAAAAGCCGATAGAAAAAAGATTATAGCCTCACAAGACATTCCAATCATAAGCATTGTCCCTCCATAGGGCCAATGCTCAAGTTTAAATAAAGCGCCCAACAGAACTACTGATGCCCCTATACTGTAAAAGTAGTTCATTGTTGTTTTCCATCTCATTGAATGAGTTAATTCTGACATTCCCATTTTTATGTAGTTTAAGTTGTTATTATTTTTTAAATTGATCTCCGAATGAAGAACGCACGCAGCGGAATCCTACATAGGATTTGGCTGTGTCCTGATATTCATAAGTACGCGTTCCAACCTGTATAAAATAAGCGACATCTTTCCATGATCCCCCGCGGATTACTTTACGTTTCATTGCCGGAGGATCGGCAGGAAGAGCATTGTATTCGAAATTTGGATTAAGGTCATGCATAAAATTATAGGCAGATTCATCATAAGCAGTAATTGTCCATTCTGCCACGTTACCCGCCATATCATACAATCCATAACCATTAGGTTCATAACTTGCCACCTTCACGGTAGCTTTTCCACCATCATCACTGTAATTTCCTCTCATAGGTTTGAAATTAGCAAGGAAACAACCCGTTTCTGATCTTGTGTAATAACCTCCCCATGGATACATCGAATTATTTAAACCTCCCCTGGCAGCCAATTCCCATTCTGCTTCAGAAGGTAACCGATAATCCTGAACCGGAAAATCACCTTTACCAAGAAGGGTGCTGTTTTTATAATTGGTTCTCCACATACAAAAAGCCTTGGCCTGTTTCCAGGAAACCCCAACAACCGGATAGTCATCAAACCCGGGATGAGAGAAATACATTTTTGTCCAGGGTTCATTGTAAGAATAGGAATAATCACGGATCCAAACCAAAGTGTCGGGATAAACATTAACACTTTCGCTCATAACAAAATTGGACCGGCTTAAGATTGGAACCACCTTACCCGATAAATCAGTCACAGTACCCTGATATTTTTGTGCCTCAAAATCATAGGCATTTTGTCTTCTTGCGGCTTGCTGTAGATCAACCCAATAATAACTGAAATTCAATTTCCGGGTATCAAATTCCTTCTTTCCGAAAATCCGGTCATTACCTGCATAATACATCGGTTCGAGCGCATCCTTGTAATCAGGATTATTGTAGCTCAATTTTGTCTTCCAATTAATGATGGGAGGATCAATTGGATTGCCCTTCCTGTCCGCTGATATTTTAAATTGTTCGAACTGTTCGGAGAGCATTTTTCTGGCAATGGAATCACGAACCCAATGAACAAACTGTCGATATTCATTATTGGTGATCTCAGTATCATCCATCCAGAATGAAGCTACATCAATTGTTCTGGTTGGAGCAGATGCGTAAGCAACATCCTGATCACTAGGACCCATATTGAAACTTCGACCGGCAATAAAGGCCATGCCCAACGGAGCGGGTTCAAAATATTTTCCTCGTTTCTGCACACCAACCAATTCCCCAGTTCCTGAGCGGTGGCAGTCAGAAAACAAAAAGACCAATAAACCAGCAAAGAAAAATAATCGCTTCATAATTAAAATAATATGTGTGCTCAAACTCTATTTCTCTCTATTATAAAAATCTGATACTTTTATATTTATGTGTTTTCCTTTTATCTAATGAAAAGGAATAAGAAAGATATATTTCGTGAGAACCGGAGTTATATTTCGATAATGCAGACGTACTCAGATCATAAGCATATCCAAACCTTATTCCATTTCTCAATTCTGTCCCCAATTGAATAATTACCGCATCACCAGGACGATATCCCAGCCCTCCCCATAATCTCTGTTCGTACAGCAGAGTAAGATTAAAATCTGTCTGATAGGCCGAAGCATCTGTCTTAATGAAAACAGAAGGATTCATTTGAAATTGATTTGTCAACTGGATGTTATATCCTCCCATAAAATAATAATGTCTCCTTATTGAATAAGTCCCATTTTGCTCGTATGAAAAAGATGGTTGATTGATATGTTTCGCAGAAAGAGCTAAATAAAAATCCTTCCCCTCATAATCAAATCCGACACCCATATCAGCAAGAATCCCATCTGTTTCTTTATCAGGAACAGCCGGATCAGAAGAATTTATCAAATCACTTCCATCTGCGGTTAACCAACCAGGTTTCAAATTTTTATTCATTAATCCCATCGAAAATCCAGTCGCAAATTTACCAGAACCAATCTGTTTCCGCCATGAATAATTTAAAGTCACTGAAATATTTCTTTCGTATCCTATGACATCATTCATAATCGAAACACCAATTCCATCATTTTTCCCAATAATTCCAACTGCTGCATCTATATTAAAAACTGTTGTAACCGGTGCTCCGGGGAAACCAATCCATTGGAATCTGTTCAATAAAGCAGCATTTATTAGACCCGAAGCACCCGCACATGCAGGATTTACAGTCAAAAGATTAAATTTATTCTGGCTAAACTGAGGATCCTGCTGAGATTTTGCTATCATATTAGTGAAAAGCAACAATCCCAAAAGGACGGCCCTTCCCATCAGTACAGTTATTTTCTGTGAATAATTCAATCTCACTCAATTAAGATCCGGTTAAACCAGCGATTCAATCATTGTTAATTTTGATTAAAAATTTAAAACAAAGTAAAAAAGTTTTTTTTACCTGTAAAATATTTTTTTACAATTATTTTAATATTTCTTAAAAAAGTCATAAAATGATCATTATAATATCTCATAGAAAATTTCGGTTATTATATTAAAAAAAAATATCCCTTTTTTCATGGATTTTTTATTTATTTACACATTATGGTCATTAAAATAATTCCACCATCTTGAAGGAATTTGATTTTTGCAAGCTTTTTTGTAATCCTTTTTAGAACAAGGAATCCTTAATGGAAAATTATCACAATCTTCCGAAGGAACCTCCATCCACCACCTTTGGGTAATAGGATGCTTCAAAAAAGAAATTGGTTCCTCCAATTCATTCAACTGAATATGATAATGGATAAAATCTGTAGCTTCATCTAAAGGAGCTTGATCCATCCTTTTTGAAATGCCATTTAAAAAATACCAACCTATCTGAGCGGCCATCATACCACCGGAAGCAAATGGATCTGATGACGGATTATAACCGAATAAACCAAACCATACAGGAGATGTAGCCATACCCGCATACCATGAAAGTTGACATGCCTCTTCACCCGTCAGACCATTTGGGGAAAGATGTATCTGACCGGGTGCTTCGGATAATTTCATGGCACCAAAATCAAAACTCACCATATCAGTTTCCCTTAACATAGGTTCCATCTCCTTAATATCGGAACGCATCTCACCCAAAGTGACAACATTACCATTAAAGTTTTCAGAAACATCCTCAAAACCATTTTCTCCAATGAAGTAAGATTGCCCTCCGATAATATTTATTCTCGATCGAAATGGAAGATTATTAATAAACATCTCATCATTGGCGCTATTATGATTAACATTATTATCAATCCGGTCATCTATAATGGCAATACTAATCTCTTCCTTTTCAAAACCGGAAATCAAAGGCTCTGTAATATCCTGGCTACCGCCCAATATTAAAAGAGGAATCTTTAAAACTGATAATTCCTCTGCAACCATTTTCACAGCAGCAAAAGTATCTGAAGCATCTTTCCCATTTTTTACATTCCCCAAATCAATTACCGAAAAATCATCATTGAATCCGGTAAGGGTGTACAACTGTTTCCGTATTAAATCGGGTCCCTCTCCAAACGAAGGACACAACGAGGTCCTTCCCTCAGGAATACCTAATATTGCCACATTGGGAAGATTATTACTGTCCCAACAATTTATCCTTAAATTATATCCTATCTGAGAAGGGTCTAAGGTTAAATCTTTCAGGTAAGTAAGTTCAGTTACAGGAGTAATAAGTTCTTTTAACATGGAACAGATAGATTGTTAAGAAAATCACGCAATATAAAACAAAAATATAGAGAAAAACAAAATTCGACGATATTATATTTTTTACATTTTGAGTGAATATTAAACGAAAATCTTACAGAAGAATCATAAATCTCACTTCAAAAAGAATAATATCAAATCATTGAATAAAATATTCGCAGAAATGACAATGTTTCTCTCCATGATAATCAGCTCTTCTTTGTTTTCCTTTTAAAACCCGAAGACTTTGTTCCCTCGGTTTCTATGATTTTTTTACACTCATCCAGAGTTAACTGATTAATGTCAGTTCCTTTCTTTATTTTGTAATTCCCTTTCTTATAAGATATGTAAGGTCCCCAGCGCCCTTCCTTAACTTTTACTTCCGGATCACTTTCAAAAACTTTTATAATTGATTTTTCTGCTTGTTCCCTTTTTTCATTGATTAATTCAATGGCTCTGTCAAGCGTAACAGTCAAAGGATCATCCACTCCCTTCTTTAAAGAAACAAAGGAGTTATCATGTTTAATATAAGGTCCGAAACGGCCCACGCCCACACTTACTTTTTTATTCTCGTATTCGCCCAGATCCCGGGGTAATTCAAATAATTTCAATGCTTCCTCCAATGTAATGGTCTCAATACTTTGCCCCCTCCTCAAACTGGCGAATGAAGGCTTTTCTTCACTCTTTTCATTCATTTCCCCAATCTGTACAAAAGGTCCAAAACGACCAATCTTTGCAGACACTGGTTTGCCGGTAGCCGGATCAGTTCCAATAATTCTTTCTCCCCTGGCTCGTTCTGAGGTATTAATGACATCTTCAATCTTATCGTGGAAAGGACGATAAAACTCATCGATCATTTTGGTCCAAACCAGTTTACCCTCAGCAATTTCATCAAACTGCTTTTCTACCTGGGCCGTAAAATTATAATCGATTATGGCTTTGAAATATTTGATAAGAAAATCATTCACCACAAGACCTATGTCAGTTGGAAATATTTTCGCTTTTTCCGCACCAGTAATTTCATTGTTTATAGTTTCACTTACCTGCCCTTGCTTCAATGTCAGGATCTTAAAATTACGATCTACCCCGGGCCTATCCTCTTTTACAACATATTCACGTTGCTGAATGGTAGTAATCGTAGGAGCATAAGTGGAGGGACGTCCAATTCCCAGCTCTTCCAATTTTTTCACGAGACTAGCCTCCGTGTATCTTGAAGGTCTCTGCGTAAAACGTTCTATCACCTGAATCTGATCCGTATCTAACTTTTGGTTTATTCTAAGAGGGGGCAATAACCCTTTCTCCTCGTCAGACAAATTCTCCTCATCACTTGATTCCATATATACATTGAGGAATCCGTCAAATTTCATTACCTCCCCTGAAGCTGTGAAATATTCCTTTGAATTTGAGATGTTAATAGTCACTGAAGTTTTCTCCAGTTCGGCTTCTGCCATTTGTGAGGCAAGAGTCCTTTTCCAAATCAAACTATAGAGTTTTTGCTCCTGAACAGATCCATCAATCTCTTCCCTGTCGATATAGGTAGGTCGTATAGCCTCGTGCGCTTCCTGCGCCCCCTTTATTTTTGTTTTATATTGACGGGTTTTCAAATATTTCTCTCCAAAAGATTCCAAAACCTTCTTTTTAGCTGCATTCAGCGCTAACTGTGAAAGATTAGTCGAATCAGTTCTCATATAAGTGATAAGTCCCGATTCATAAAGTCTCTGAGCAACCGACATCGTCAAGCCGACGGGGAAGCCAAATTTACGTCCGGCTTCCTGTTGTAAAGTGGAAGTAGTAAAAGGAGCTGCAGGAGATTTTCTTGCTGGTTTGGTCACGATATCGGAGACAGTAAATTGCGCGGATTTACATTTTTCAAGAAAATCTTTTGCTTCTTCAAATGTATCAAAACGATTAGCTAATTCAGCTTTAAGAGCAACCATTTTCCCATTGGCATCAGGCACAAGAAAAACTGCCATCACCCTGAAAAAATTAACACTTTTGAAATTAATTATCTCACGCTCCCGCTCTACGACCAATCTCACCGCAACAGATTGGACTCTCCCGGCCGATAAAGAAGGTCTTACCTTTTTCCATAAAACAGGTGAAATCTCAAAACCCACCAACCGATCCAAAATTCGCCGGGCCTGTTGGGCATCAACAAGATTTTTATCAAGACGCCGGGGATTCTCGATGGCATGTTTTATGGCATCACTGGTAATCTCATGAAATACTATTCTATTTGTAAATTCACTGTCTAAATTCAACACTTCCATCAGATGCCAGGCAATTGCCTCTCCTTCACGGTCCTCATCAGATGCGATCCATATTTTCTTTGCTGATTTGGCATACTTTTTAAGTTCGCTTACCACCTTTTTCTTATCTTCCGATATAATGTACTTGGGTTGATAATTGTTTTTAATATCCACACCAAAATCTTTCTTATCCAGATCGCGGATATGACCAAAACTTGACTTGACCAAAAAATCCTTCCCAAGAATTTTTTCTATCGTTTTTGCTTTCGCAGGCGACTCCACAATAACCAGATTCTCTTCCATAACTAATACCAGCTAACTATACCAATTTCAAAAAAATTTTTGCAAAGTAAAGAAAATTAAAATATCAAGTTTCAACTTTTTCTATTCTCATTATTGAAATGACCTGCCGCCCAAGGTCAAAGTACACGGCCAATGATTCTGAATATCTGAATGTTACAACATAAAAATAAATATTCTTTTTACTTATTATCATAAATATATTGCACATCCTGTTTGCAAATTTCAAATAGAAAGTCAATTTAACCAATAAATGCTAAATTTGGAAATAATTATTAACCGCTGATCACCCTTACCATGAAGCTGAAAATATCTTTATTATTTTTCCTTTCCATGATCCTTTTTTCCAGTAAAGGAGAAGAAGGAACCGTTTCAATTATACCAAAGCCAGAATCTGTTAAGATAAAAACAGGAAATTTAATCCTTCCCAGAAAATTCGATGTTTTTGTTTCTGACCCCAGCTTTATAACCGCGGTAAACACATTTTCCGGGGAGATCAAAGATTTAGCTCTACCCAATATTTCATCCGGGAAAGCTTTGGTGAAAGTAATATTGGATGGGGATTATGGAGAAGAAGGATATCGCCTTTCCGTAAATAAAGATCAAATAATAATAAAAGCCCTTACCGGGCATGGAACGTTTAATGCTTTACAGACTTTGAGGCAATTGATGCTTTGGGGTGAAAAATCAGAAGAGGGCATAAAAATCCCATGTTGTGAAATAAAAGATTCTCCGAGATTTACCTGGAGAGGCTTCATGGTTGACGAATCCAGGCATTTTTTTGGAAAAGAAAAAATCAAACAGTTGCTGGATATCATGGCCCTCCATAAACTTAATACCTTCCACTGGCACCTTACAGACGAGCCGGGCTGGCGTGTCGAAATAAAAAAATATCCCAATCTTACCCTGGTGGGCGGCAAGGGCAATTACCATGATCCGGAAGCCCCCGCTCAATTTTACACGCAGAATGATATTGACGAAATCGTAAAATATGCCTCGGCCAGATACATCACGATCATCCCCGAAGTGGATATGCCGGGACACGCAGGTGCAGCCAACCGTGCTTATCCCGAATTCTGTGGAGGCGGTTCTCAAAAATTACCCAACTTCACTTTCAATCCGGGGAAAGAAGGAACTTACGGATATCTGACCGGAATTTTGAGGGAAATCTCTCAGATTTTCCCTTCATCTTATCTCCATGTGGGAGGTGATGAGGTCCATTTTGGGAATGAGCAATGGTCAACCAATCCCGATGTACAAGAGTTGATGAAAAATAAAAATCTTAAAGATCTTAAAGAAGTAGAGTTTTATTTCAACCACAGAATGGCAGATTCAGTAAAAAGCCTTCATAAAACGCTGGTCGGATGGGATGAAATCGCAGACACCGGTCTGGATCCGTCAAATTCTGTAGTTATGTGGTGGCATAGCGATAAAACCAGTCAATTATTAAAAGCTTTGAGAGCCAACTATAAAGTAGTGTTATGTCCGGTGGTTCCTCTTTACTTTGATTATGTCCAAAACAAATCTCATGCATGGGGAGGGAAACTCTCCGGGATCGGGTGTACCATCGAAAACGTATATAATTTCCCACCCGATGCACTTCCGGGATTAAAGCAATATAAAAATCAGGTACTTGGAATTCAGGCTAACTTATGGAGCGAAGTTATTCAAAATTACGACCGCTTTGATTTCATGACCTACCCGAGATTATGTGCTCTTGCAGAATCAGCCTGGTCGGCAGCTTCTGTAAAAAATTTCGGGGATTTTGCTCCACGTTTAAAAAAGATGTTGACGTATTTTGATCAACTTAAAATAAACTACTACAATCCGTTCGATCCTACAAAAAGCCCCGAACCTAAAGGTGTAAGAAAAGCAGTGAAAAAATCCAATTGAATTTGGCTTTATTTCAGTCATTAACTATCTGCACGGAATAACCCGTGAATATTTATAATTTAGAATTCGTTTTTGCATTCTAACTCTTAATAACCAGAGTTCGGCCTTCAACGAGAAAATAACCTTTACTAATTGAGGCATCTTTAAATTTTGGATAGTCCTTACCCTGATTCACCAGCTTTGATGTTCTTACCAAAGTATTACCTGAGCCGTACCAAAGCCGGACCTCCTGTACTGTTTCTGTACTATTACTGTACTGCTCCTGTACTAATTAGTGCTGAAACAGTGCAGAGGGAGTGTTTAAACAGTGCTTTTAACATGGAGATGATATAGACAAGGTAAGACGATGATCAGGCTCAGTGGCTCACAAAGAAACCGGATTCCATCACCGGTTCAGATTAATGACAAATCTGGGACATTCATTATAAAAACAGGATTCTATCCGGCGAATAGCACTCTAATTGTGTTTAGAACAAAAAATTGAATATTTTCTATTCTAAAATTCACATGAATAATACAACTTATTTTTTATTATTGTAATTTTATATTGAATAATTAGAAACCAATAGAAGCGATGGCTGATTCAAAGATTGAACTTTCGTATGATAATCTTCACTTTTTATGTGAAGGTGAAAAGGAATGGGTGGAAAACCAATTAAATGAGGTACTGAATCGTATACCGGGATTAAGTAAACCTACTCCTGTTGCTAAGACAGAAGAAGCTGAAGTTATTTCTATTCCGGAAACGGTCAAAAAACCAAGGGGAAGAAGACCAAAAGCTGTAACAGAATCGGCAAAGCAGGAGACTTCCACCGATCCTCTTATGGATTTTTTAAAAGAAAAAAGAGCAGATAAAAACCAGGTTAGAAAATTTTTAGCAGTTGCTGTTTATTTACATGCGCAGGGAATGGAAAAATTTTCTACCCCCCTTATTTCCAAAACGATTAAGAATGCAGACATTGAGAAATTAATTAATGCCAGCGACTGTTTGAACAAGAACGAAAAGAAAGGCTTCTGTATTAAAGAAGGCAAGGAATTTATTCTTACAGATCTTGGAATCGGGTCTATCCTTAGAGCAGAATAATAAAAAACCCGGAATAACCGGGTTTTTTATTATATATCAGCCTATCTTACTCACTAAACATAGAATTTAGAATCCTATATTCAAGCTAAAGAGAAAATTTGTTCCTGCCTGAGGAAAATATCCATCCATTTTGTACCGGTGTTGATTATATACGTATGAGTATACCCAGGCATTATTTTCATACTTTTCATCAAACACATTGTTAATCAGTAAATGTAGTCTCACTTCCTTAAAAAGCTTTTGTTTCAGGAGATAATCAAATCTTAGGTTATTTACAAAATAAGAATCCAGTTTGCGATTATCATTCGAAGTGTTATCGATGAACTGAGAAGAAACATAGGTAGAAAGGAAGCTCACATCAAAATTTCCCGGAAGTTTGCAAGTTAATTTACTGTTTGCAATAATATCAGGTGAAAATGATATATCAGTTTTCCCGATACGATTCTCATTAAGGTTACCGGTATCCCAATTTTCTACATATTCGGTAAAATCAAGGATTTTATTGCGGCTGAAGGTTGCATTGATATCCCAGCTGAAGATCTTCAGCAAGCGCAATCCGCCCATTAATTCAATTCCTGCGCGGTAACTCTTGTCCGCATTCGTCATTATGGCAGAACCTATATCATTTATCTGACCGGTCAATATCAGCTGGTTTTTGTAACGCATATAATATAAATTAGTCCCCAATGAAAGATTCGGCGATTTAAACTGATAACCTCCTTCAAAATCATTGAGCGTCTCATAAGTTGGTTGCTTGCCGGCTGGAGCATCCACAAAATTATCCCTGTTAGGTTCTCTGTTGGCCCTTCCGTAATTTACATACATGCTGTTATTGCTGTTGATGGAATAGAATAACCCGGCTTTGGGATTGAAGAAATCAAACTTGTGCGATTGAGTTATATTCCTTAAATCATCATCAATTCCGTTGATGTCATAACTGATATGGCGGTACTGCAAATCAACAGTGGCATTTAACCGATCAGTTAATTTGTAATTATAACGTGCGTAAACATTGTAATCCTTTTTCGTTCCATTATCAAGATACCATTGGTAATCATTGTCCGGGAATCCGCCGTTTTTACTCCAGATTACCCGTCCAAAGTGATCTCCGTCGTAAATATTTCCTCCACCACCGATGGTGAGATCTGATTTGTTTTTCTTATACGAAGATGAAAAAATGAATCCGTAAAAATCATTTTTCAGCCATTTTCTCCTTATCAGATCTGTGGATTCAACTGTTGTACCATTTATGACAGGCGCACTAATAGTATAATCTTTATAATCCTGATTATCTTTGTATTCCTCGTAATAACCACGGCCATAGGTGTAGAATCCTGAAATATTCAGGCTAAAGTAAGGATTAAATTTATGAGAGAAGTGGAGCTGGTAATAATCCTGCTGATAGTGATCAACCTGATTTTTATAGGTATAAAGATTATAAGTCCTGCTATTGGAGTTAATCATGTCCAGGGTCTGCTGGTGAGTATATAACCCATTATCTTCGTATTCCTGCATACCGGCCAGATCATTATTCAAACGAACAGAAGGAACGCCATTCCATGCCTGGTAGGTTTGTTCAATGCCTGAAAAAACAATTGCCTTTAAAATAGTTTTCTTCGTAAAATATCCTCCGGATAAAAAGAACGATTTCAGATCCGAAGAGCCCCTGTCAATGAATCCATCTGAAGTTATTTTTGAAAGCGAAGCATTAAAAGCAAAATTCTTGTTCAATCCCGTTCCTACAGAGACATTATTCTTGAAAGTATTGAAAGATCCGTAAGATCCGCTGTAATTGGCAACAGCCTGGGAATCCAGTTTACTGGTCTGAATATCAATACTTGCTCCAAACGCACCTGCTCCATTGGTTGAATTTCCAACACCCCTTTGTACCTGGATGTTTTCAACCGAAGAAGCAATATCAGGAATATCTACAAAATACGTACTATGCGATTCGGCATCAGCAACCGGAATCCCATTCATGGTAACATTTATTCGGTTTAAGTCTGTCCCCCGGATCCTGAAATTGGTGTAACCGATTCCCGTTCCTGCATCAGAGGTAGTCACAAAAGATGGAGTCATATTCAACAGATAGGGAATATCCTGCCCAAGATTTTCATTCCGAATAGTCTCCTTGCCAACAGTGGAATGCGCCACCGATGAATTTGAATTTACTCTTGAGGCTGAGATCAGAATTTCCTCAGCCATAATTGGGGATCTGCGTAATTGAATTTCCAGGACTTTGGAATCCTTGATGCTGATACCTTTCTGGAAAGTTTCATATCCTAAATAAGAAACCTTAAGAATATAGCTTTCATCTTTGAGATTTTTGAAAACAAATTTCCCCTCTGAATTGGTGGTGGTCATCATGAAGGTATTATCCAACACGACATTGGCATTAGCTAAAGGCCCTCCGTTTTCATCCCTGACTACCCCTGTCAGACGGTATTGTGCAGCAGAAATGAATGCTTGCAACAACAGAAATAAAATCAAACTTCCTGTTTTCATCTTAAATAAATTAATAAAAATTAAAATTCAATGAGGCAGGAAATTCCAATTAACCATCCCTTCGCCGGTATTATCCGTATCAGGTTCGATGGGTATGATCTCAGCCCGTATTATTCAGGCACCCCATTGTAATATTATACGTCATCGGTTTTTAGCCATCAGCCACGACCAATATTGTCAATAGCTTAATGACCTTAACGATCACAAATAATTCAAATAACAAAAATTAAAGAGGAGAAATAAATAATTGAAAACAGGATTCTTCATTTTCCCTTTTCGGCATTATCCGAACAGGTTCGATGGGTTTGATCTCAGCCCGTATTATTTAGGCACCCCCCTTGAATTTTCTATTCAAAGATATGGAAAAACTTTTGGAATAAATACCCGGGGAAAATGCGGACAAAAATAAATATACTCAGGATTTGGTATAGGAAACAAAATCCCTGGTGGCTTTCAATAAGTTAACAGTTTGCAGGATCAGATTCTTAGATTCCGACATCAAGGTAAAATACAGAACTGAATTACGGCTGTTGGTCTCTTTTTTCTTAATCCGCCTGATTTGATTTCTTTCAAGCTCGCGCATTAATTCATTAATGTCCTGACGCTTAGCAATTAATTCCTCAATCTGATCAAACCTGGATTCTTTAATAATATAAAGGGAGTAGTTTAAGAAATCATTAATTTGTGAACCGAATTGCATTAATTCTTCATTTTGCTCTTCGCTAAAGGGTTTATGACCATTCATAAGATGTTCGTAAAGGGGCCTGACCACAAATTTTATTGAATGAGCCATCTCCCGCAGATAGTCAATAATCTGGACATAGTAATGACCTGTTTCAATGGAATCTTGTTGGAGTTTTTGTATGACTTTGAAAATATTGGCTTTAAGTTTGCGCATTCGCTGATTGAATTCCTCTATTTCAGCATCAATATCCTCCAGCTGTTGCCTATCCTCCCGGTGAAATCCATTCAGTCCCAGAAAATAGGCCTTCGAAATCATAATAATTGCATTGGAAGTATCCTGATTCGTTTTAACAAGAACACTTTCAGCCTTCACCGTTGATTCCGGAAATTCCTCCACTTCCTGTATGATGACCTCTCTCTTCTGATATTTAATGAAGATCTTTATCAACGGAATAAGCGCTAGAAATCCAAGAACAATTCCGACAATATTGCCTGAAGTTAAAATCAAAAAAGTAATTATTGAGGCAAGAAGAAAGGCAGAAAACGAATTAAAGAACCAACTTCCCATCATGGAAAATATACCCGAAATACTTTGTATAGCAGTTTCTTTGTCCCAGGCTCTGTCTCCAAGGGCAGTTCCCATAGTAACCATGAATGTTATATAAGCTGTAGATAAAGGAATTTTATTACTGGTCCCGCATGAAATCAATAATGCAGAAATAATCAGAATATTCGTACCTCTTAATTTATCAAACTTATTGATATTATTTAATCCGGCAGTGTCCTGCACAAAACGATCGTTGAACCATTTCTTTATGGTCGGACTGATGCATCTTCCAATCCTGTTTGCAGTAACGATACTTCCCCTTATGATTGATCTTGATACCGGATAAGAATTATGTTTCTCACCGGATTCAGTATTTCTGGGTGATTCTTCTTTTATAAAATGATAGGTATGAATCTTGCGGAAATGCATTAATCCTAAAAGGATGGCGGCTCCGAAGAGTAATAGTAGGGAGATATTAGCATTTGCTGACTGATTTAAAATATCCGTTCTCAAAGAATAAGGATCAGGTTTCCCCAACTCCAGCCAACTATTGAATGAATCCAGGGCGGCTAATGGAACACCGATAAAATTGGCTAAATCATTGCCTGAAAAAGAAAAAGCTACAGCAAAAGTACCGATCAGCAAAGTGATATTTAAAACATTGAATTTGCTTATCAATAAAAAAAGCTGAATAGTTATGAAAACGGCTAAAAAGGAACTTACAAGAATCAGGTTCCTATTTCTAATAATCTGCTCAGACCATTCTTTGGGAAGTATGTAAGAATTTCTAATTGCGGATAGAGCTATAAATAATAGCAAAGAGAAAACAATTCCCACGAATAAGCCTCCATAATAACGCATTTTTTCACGATACTGGAAAGTAAAAACTATGCGGATTAACCACTGTACCAGAGAACCTATGATAAAGGCAAATGCCAGTGATAGAAGAAAACCGGATATAATTGCAAGAATTTTATCATTATGAAGGTATTGAAAAAATTCCATGGATACAATTCCATCCTTGCTTTCTTTCATGATGGAAGCCATGACCGCTCCTCCAAGTAGAGCAAAAATAACCGTAATTGTGCTGGAAGAAGGTAACCCAAATGTTCTGAAAACATTTATCAGGAATACCTCTGTTAGAATTACAGAAAATAAGATGATGATGATTTCTGAGAAAAAAAACTGATCGGTTTTAAATACCCCTTTCCGAGCTATCTCCAACATACCATCGGATAAGAGCACACCTGATAAAATCCCGACTCCCGCAACCCCAAAGACCAGCCATACCGGGAACAATTTGGAAGAAAACACCGAGCTTAAAGATTTTAAACCTTCGGCACTAAAATTGACTATCAGATCAGAAACTGTCAGAACAAATATTAAAATAATAAGCAATAAATATATTTTCTCCATCTACTTTTTTTACCCTCTGATAATCATTACAAAGTTATTCGTGATACCTTTGCAGAGTCTCTCCAAAAATATTAAATAAATGTTAATGTAAGTTAAATTTTTGTAAATTAAGCACTACTTTTGAAATGAGTTGATTTACTTTGAAAATATGAGAATTACACCGGTTAAATCAATTACGCCTGCCAGTCTTTCGACTATTTCATCGATTATAGTGACTTTTTTTTCGATGGTTCTACTAGCATTGTCTCATATATTAGGCTGGGATATCTGGATGCTTGTTTTTATTCCATTCAATTTTGCCGTCGCTTATTTCACTACACAGTACGTGTTGAAAATCCTGATTTCAGAAAAAATTGCTCCAATTTATAAGACCATCGGGGAGGTTACTTATGACGGTAAGAATATCCAGGAAAACAACGAAAACAGGAAGGACATTATTACCGAGGTCGACATGGATGTTAAGATGTGGGCCCATGATAAAATGGCCGAAATTGACAGGTTGCGCGATATTGAAAAATATAGGAAAGACTTTATTGGCAATGTCTCCCATGAGTTGAAAACGCCAATTTTCAACATCCAGGGATATGTACTCACACTTCTTGACGGAGGGCTTGAAGACCCCAAAATCAACAGGCTTTATTTGGAAAGAACGGAAAAAAGCATCGATCGGATGATCAGTATTGTGGAAGATCTGGAATCCATCACAAAACTTGAATCCGGCGAAGTAAAACTAAAAATTGAAGGTGTAGACCTTATTAAACTGGTCGAAGAAGTTTTTGATCTCGAAATGCGTGCAGCCAATGAACGGCGTATTACCATGAATTTGATCGTGAAAGCTGCTAAGCCTGTTGCCGTCAACGCCGATAAGAGAAGAATCTTTGAGGTTTTTACCAATCTGATCGGCAATGCCATAAAATATGGAAAAAAAGGAGGCAATATCAATGTCATTTTTTATGATATGAACAACATGCTTATGATTGAAGTAAGTGATGATGGAATTGGTATTGATAAAAAAGATCTTCCTCGTATCTTTGAACGTTTTTACAGGGTTGATAAGAGCCGTTCAAGAATGCAGGGAGGAACCGGTCTGGGACTTTCAATCGTTAAACATATCATTGAAGCCCATAAACAGACCATTCACGTAAAAAGCCAATTAAATAAAGGGACTTCCTTTACCTTTATGCTTGAAAAGTATTCTAAGAAAAATGAACCCGAGCTTATTGAAAATTAATTTTTGGACAACCCTTAGAAGGACAGGAAATTTTTCCACTTTCATAATGAAAAGTTGGAATTTTTATTACATTTATTGCGTTTAACCAAATTAAGTAAAAAATTACCTATGGTAGATAAAGATAATGCACCACGTATCCTCCTGGTTGATGATGAGGAAGATATTCTTGAATTCGTGAGTTATAATCTCCAAAGAGAAGGTTTCAAGGTATACTCGGCTCGTAATGGCAAGGATGCCATTCAGATGACTGAAAAAATAAAACCGGATTTAATCATTCTGGATGTCATGATGCCGGAAATGGATGGAATGGCAGCCTGCGAAGAAATTCGTAAACTCCCCGGCGGGAAGAATGTAGTTATCGCATTTCTTACGGCAAGAGGAGAAGATTATTCACAAATTGCAGGTTTCGAAGCCGGCGCAGATGATTACATCACCAAGCCAATTCGGCCAAAAGTCCTGATCAGTCGTGTCAAAGCTCTTCTGAAAAGGACAGGAGAAGTTCCTGCTGAAACAGTATCGGATGAAAAAATTCTCAAAATCGGTAATCTTGTAATTGATAAAGAAAGATATGTCTTGCAGATTGAAGGTAAAGAACTGACCCTCCCGCGCAAGGAATTCGAACTTCTGTCACTTCTTGTCTCTAAACCGGATAAAGTCTTCACCCGGGATGAAATCTACAAAGCTGTCTGGGGAAATAACGTTATTGTCGGAGACCGAACAATAGACGTTCATATCCGCAAACTGAGAGAAAAAATCGGAAACGACAATATCCGTACTTTAAAAGGAATTGGATACAAGTTCATCGTTTGATTCGGACCATCCAAAATCAATAAATATCAGGAGGGTGTCCCCAAAATACAGGACATCCTCTTTTTGTTTACACGTCTGTCTGAAAAACATCTTCCCTTACTCAACTGCAATACCGATAAGATTCCCAAATCTAATTCCTCCTTTCAGCGCCGTACTATCTCCATGGTTTATTCGTAGTTTATTCGTATATTATTCGTAGATCATTCGATTACATACGAATAAACTACGAATGATCTACGAATAAATAACGAATGAAGTATGGACCAAAAGCGGATCAGATTGATTCACGAATCAGAGAAATCAAAGTTCTCAGCGATTTCTGAACTTTTGAAAGGGAAAGTAATTGTATGAAAAATCCTCCCGTGTTTTTCGGGAAATATCAAAGCTCTTTTCTCATCCTGGCTACAGGAATACCTAACTGTTCACGGTATTTGGCGACCGTTCTCCGGGCAATGTTATAGGATTTCTCTTTCAGGATACGGGTCAGATCATCATCGGTAAGAGGCAGGCGTTTATCCTCCCTGCTGATACATTCCTGGAGAAGGGATTTGATTTCGCGGGTGGAGACCTCCTCTCCCGTTTCTTTTTGCATTGATTCGGAAAAGAAATATTTCAAGGAATAAATTCCGAAATGAGTCTGAATATATTTACTGTTGGAAACTCTTGAAACGGTGGAAATATCAAGTCCGGTTCTGTCAGCAATGTCCTTCAGGATCATTGGTCTAAGTTTGGTTTCATCTCCTTCCATGAAGAACTCTTTCTGATACATCAGAATTTCTGTCATGACCATCATCAGGGTAGCCTGCCTCTGTTTAATGGCATCAATAAACCATTTGGCCGAATCGATTTTCTGTTTTACAAACATTACTGCATCCTTATTTTCACGGTTCATGCCCCCTTTGTTCTCGTGATAGGACCTCAACATGTTTGAATAATAAGGACTGATGTTCAATTCGGGGACATTTTTCTGATTCAGACTGAGCTGAAATTCATCATCCACAATTTCAAGGATGAAATCAGGAATAATGGTCTGATTCACCCGGGTGATATTATTGCTGTAAGAGCTTCCAGGCCTTGGATTAAGTTTAAGGATTTCATCAATGGCCTCTTTAAGGGTGGCATCGTCAACGCCGAATTTCCTTTGGATTTTATCAAAGTGCTTCCGGGTAAACTCTTCAAAGGCATCACGAAGAATTAGCCCCGCCAGTTTTACAACTTCATTGGGATTCTCCTTCCTGGCTATTTGCAGGCGCAGACATTCGCGAAGATTTCTGGCGCCTACACCGGGAGGATCGAGATCCTGCACCATTTTTAAGACCCTGATAAGGTCGGTCTCATTTGTTTTAATATTCTGGGCAAACGCCAGGTCATCTATTAAGGATTCCAGATCCCGCCGCAGATAACCATCTTCATCAATACTGCCGATGATTTGTTCGGCAAGATCCTTTTCATACGGGCTCAATGCCATCACACGTATCTGATCCTGTAAATACTCGTGAAAGGATGTTCCCTCAGAAAAAGGAATTTCATTCATCTTTTCATCCTTCGAGGTATTCTGGGCATTGTGACGATAAGACGGATAATCTTCTTCATTAAGATAATCGGCTACTGAAAACTCCTCGTTATCCTTGTCCTCGTTGGATTTCAGATCTTCACCAGTATATTCCTCATCCGTGGATTCAAAGTTATCGTTTTCGATATCCAGAACAGGATTCTCCTCCAGCTCCTTTTTGATTCTTTGCTCAAGCTGCAGCGTAGGAAGTTCCAACAGCTTTATCACCTGAATTTGCTGAGGTGAAAGCTTTTGAAGCAATTTCTGTTGAAGACTTAGTTTCTGCATAATTTTCTTTCCTAAAGTGTACAGTGAATGTTTAAAATATCACTTTAGTTAAAATTCACAATTTCGTGGAGTTCTGGCAAATGGAATCACATCGCGGATATTCCCCATACCGGTGACGAACAACATTAATCTCTCAAAGCCAAGGCCGAATCCAGAATGCGGACATCCCCCAAACCGACGGGTATCGATATACCACTGCATATCTTTTTTGGGAACCGACATTTCTTCCATCCGCCTTTCAAGCACATCAAGACGTTCTTCACGCTGTGAGCCTCCAATGATCTCCCCGATTTGAGGGAAAAGCACATCCATGGCTGCCACCGTTTTTTCATTATCATCAAGACGCATGTAAAAGGCTTTGATCTCTTTGGGATAATTGGTCAGAATAACAGGTTTTTTGAATTCATGTTCTACAAGGTAGCGTTCATGCTCGCTTTGAAGATCTGTTCCAAAACCGGCAATCGGATACTGGAATTTGCCTTTCTTATTTTGTTTTGAATTCTGCAGTATTTCAATGGCCTTTGTATAAGTCAGCCTTACGAAATCGTTATCGGCAACAAATCTAAGTTTTTCAATCAAATCCATCGATCGCTGATCGACAGGTTTTCCTTTTTCTTCTTCTTTAAGACGATTGGCCAGGAAAACGAGGTCATCCATACAGTTATCAAGTGCATAACGGATAAGGTATTTCAGAAATTCCTCGGCAAGATCCATATTATCATTCAGATCGAAGAAGGCTATTTCAGGTTCGATCATCCAGAATTCGGCAAGATGGCGCGTTGTATTGGAGTTTTCAGCCCTGAAGGTAGGTCCGAAAGTATAAATACGGGATAGCGCCATTGCAAAAAGCTCCCCTTCCAACTGACCGGAAACGGTTAAATTGGTGGATTTACCAAAGAAGTCTTCAGAAAAATCAGGTTTTCCTTCTTCATTCAAATGCAGCTCCCCGGCGGGAAGGGTAGTGACACGAAACATCTCCCCTGCCCCTTCTGCATCAGAACTGGTGATGATTGGAGTATGAACATTATAAAAACCCCGGTCATTAAAAAATTTATGAATGGCGAAGATCATGGCATGCCTGATCCGGAAAATGGCGCTGAAAGTAGCCGTACGAGGCCTCAGATGGGCAATATCACGAAGGAACTCCAGGGAATGGCGCTTCGGCTGCAAAGGATATTTTTCAGGATCAGCAAGACCGATAACTTCGATTTTATCCGCTTTCATTTCGACGGATTGTCCTGAGCCTGAAGATTCAACAAGCTTACCGGTAACGCCGATAGCAGCTCCTGTATTGATATTCTTAAAAATCTCTTCTCCAAAGATTTCCACATCAGCCACTACCTGCAAATTATTAATGGTAGAACCGTCATTCAATGCAATGAAATTTACATTTTTACTGCCACGGCGGGTGCGTACCCAACCTTTTATCGTTATTTCCGATCCGATCTTTCCTGACTTCAGGATATCTGCAATGTTATTCTTCATCATTTTGCTATGTTATAACTCATTCAGGGGTAAATAAGCCTGAATGTTTAATCTACAAAATTAAAATAATTATGCCTTCCCCGGAACAAAAGATTTTCGATTGTTATAAAACGTCCTCTTAAATGTTTTTTGAGAGAAAATGAGATAAGAAAAGGGTTAAAATTCTGATGAGAAAAAAGATGCCTTTATTGATCAGCAGGTCGCATCCATCTCCCCGAAGGAGAAGTAAATTTGAAGAAAAGGCTGTCCTAAAGGGCAGCCTCACTAAAAATCTGCCTGATGATCCAATTATGGTATTTTTCCAAAATGCCGTAACGGCTTCGCGGTAAGTTTCTTAAATTTGTGCTTTAATAAATTAATCGACTTGAGTTACACTATACCATTCCGTTCCGGTAAAAGATACAATGATTTCTCTTCTCATTTCCGTAACCTTTTCGACGGTCGGGTTCAAAAGATATCGTTGAATGCAGGTTTTACCTGTCCCAATCGCGACGGCTCACGAGGATACGGAGGTTGTACCTATTGTAACAACAAGACCTTCACTCCTTCTTATTGTGACATGAGAACGGTATTGAAAACACAGATAGAAGAAGGAATCGAATTTTTCTCGAAGAAGTATGACACCATGCGCTTTCTGGCCTATTTCCAGTCATTTTCGAACACGTATGCACCTGTTGATGTATTGCGTCAGCTTTATGAGGAAGCGCTGGAGAATCCACGCATTATAGGTCTTGTGATTGCCACACGGCCCGATTGTCTCAAAGAGGATGTACTTGATTTACTTGAGGAATTATCAAAACGCTGCTATGTGATGGTAGAGCTGGGACTGGAGTCAGTGAAGGACGAAACCCTTCAACTCATTAACAGGGGACACAGCTGGGAAGAATCGGTCAGAGCATTGAATGAGACAAGCCGTAGAGGGATTCATAACTGCGCCCATCTTATTCTTGGGCTCCCGGAGGAAAAGTACAAAGACTATATTGATCAGGCACGTATCATTTCCAACCTGCCGGTTGAAAATCTAAAACTTCATCAGCTTCAGATTCATACCGGCACTAATATGGCCAAGGATTATGCTCTGTACCCTGAACGGTATCCTTTATTTTCATTGGAAGATTATGTAGAGGTTGTGGTAGATTATCTTGAGAACCTCAACCCATCCATCATCGTGGAGCGATTCGTCAGCTTTGCTCCCGGAAAGATGGTAATCGCCCCCAAATGGGGATTGAAGAACTTTGAGTTTGTGGCTAAAATTGAGAAACGGCTGAAAGAAAGAGATACCTGGCAAGGGAAATATGCGAATTACACGAATTAAAGACGAATTCACACAAACGTTTCAACTACAGACAAGCCGTTACTCTGGAGCACTTTATTATTTCATTCCTACTCTATTCATTCCTCCCAAATTTGGATTTAAGGGTTCGTGTTAATTCGTCCCTAATTCGTATAATTCGCACTTCTCAGGTTATTTGACGTACAGGTTTGAGTCACCATAACTAAGAAATCTATAATTGCTTTTTAGAGCATGGTCATAGATTTCTTTCCATTGATCACCAAGAAAGGCAGCGATCAGTAAAAGTAACGTGCTCTGAGGCTGATGGAAATTTGTGATCATTCCCTGTATAACCTTGAATTCATAGCCTGGAATAATGATCACCTGGGTTGCAGATTTTAAATCATCAAAATCATTCTTCTCCATGTAACGAAGAAGAGCTTTAAAGGATTCCCTGTCCTCCGGCTGCGGATTTCCCTGATAGGGTTCCCATTGAAGGACAGAGAGGTTTTTCAGGTCAATGCCTGGTTCGGTTATTATCTTACACCCCATCCAGTACAAGCTCTCGAGAGTCCGGACAGACGTTGTACCCACCGCTATTATTTTACCCTTATGTTTAACCAATTTTTCAACAAATTCCCTGCTCACAATAAAATGCTCGGTATGCATCTTGTGTCCGAATATGGTATCTGATTTTACAGGTCTGAATGTTCCGGCGCCTACGTGCAAAGTGATCTCCTCACAATCTATTTTCTTCTGCTTCAATAAGTACAAAACATTTTCAGTAAAGTGGAGGCCTGCTGTGGGAGCTGCCACAGAACCCTTAATTTTGGAGTAAACAGTCTGATAACTTTTCAGGTCGATTGCCTCCGATTCCCTTTGCAAATAAGGAGGAATTGGAATATTTCCACTGGCTTCCAATACCTCTGCAAAAGAAATCTGATCGTTATCCCACGAAAACAGAATATCAAAGGAATCTCCAAGTTCCATAACCTTTTTTGCAGTAAAAACAACGGGAATGCCTTTAATATTAATTACTTCTTCAAGGGAATCATCTTTCCACTTTTTGAGATTCCCGATGATGCATTTCCACCGACAGGATTTAGTCTGAGCGAAGGAATAGGAATATTCAGCAGGTTCGATCGGCTCCAGGCAGAATAACTCTATTCTTGCCCCGGTAGTTTTATGAAAGATAAGCCTTGCTTTGATGACCCGCGTGTTATTGAAAACCAGCATGGAACCCTCCGGAATATACCTGGGGAGGTTATAAAAATGATCATCCGTGATATTGTTGTCATTCCATACCAGCAGCTTTGATTGATCGCGTTCGGTCAACCCATATTTTGCGATACGTTCTTCGGGGAGATCGTATGTAAAATCCTTAACAGAAATATCTTCGACCTTTACCATTCTTTCAAAATTAATAAAAATAACTTCATTTCTTGCCTTCAATTCAGCTTCCAGGACAATCCTGCATAGGCTCCTGCTCTTTTTTCAAAACGGTCGCCATAATCTCCGGCAACTCCAACAATAAACCTGAGCGGAAGTTTATTGAATATAAATCCGCATTCGGCTAAAAATGATAACTGATCCAACGGCGGATCATATCTCACCCCTTCAGGATCGTAGGTTCCGAAACTCCGGGACCAGGAAATCAAGGATTTCCAGGTTGTACTTTTATTCATCCATCCGCTGAATCCCATGTGGTGAAGTAAAATCCGGGTATTATCAAATCCTTTAGAAATACCATTAGCATCAATTACCGGTAAAAAAAAAGGACTTCCCATCATCCTGTTATAATAAACATGACCGGATTTATAAATCCAGTTGTTAAAATAGTTGTCATTGCCCCGGCCGGTAAATCTGCCGGTATTGCCTATTTCAACCATATTGTAAGTGCCGCTTTGATTGAGGGTATTCTGAAATTCATAAACAAAATCCGATAAAAAATGCTCGCCCTTCGATCCGTAATGCAATCCCCACAGTCCATCGGGTATATTCTCCATTTCCAGACCTGAGCGATCCTCAAAGGGATGGTTGTAATAAAAAGTCAGCCGGGAGTTCCGGAAATCCTTCTCAACGGTAAGCAGATAGATCCCCAGAGAGTTGCCAGAAGCGTTTGTTCGTTCATTTTTTGGAGAATTCGCTCCTCCTTTCAGGCCAAGGATATATTTGAAATAATTATCAAACCCCGGCAGTTTACCATAAACAGGAGAAGTGCCACCCCAATATACCCAATGATCAAGACCTAAAGAAAGTTTTACGGTTCCTAATGAAGCCCGGCCAATTAAAGATTTATGATGCAGGTGAACGTTATCCACAAATCGTTTGTCATTCAGCAGATTCTCCGCATAAAGAGCTTTAAATGAGAACCATTTCTTCCCAAAGAAAAATGGTATGTAACCATCTGTAGAAAGAGAGATCCCCGGAACGGGCCTTGAATTATTGGACCAGTCCATATTGCCGTTGGTAGAGGATAATCCCCCATATAGAATTGGATCCGGTTGTGCTCCAGCTTTCAGAACCACTCCTTTATACCTGGCCCCCATCCAGTATTGATTAAACTGAAAATCGGAAGCAGTTCCTGAATAGCCATAGACAAAATCAGAACCATAAAAATAATCCCAGCTCTTATTGGGATCTTCCTTCATTTTCTTTTCGAACCCCAGTTGTAATAACTGGCAGGAAGAATCATGAAAAGAGAAAATTCCGTTTTGGTTGGAGGTCATCCAAAAAGGAAGATCATTGCCCGAAGAGATGTAAGAACCTGCGGAAATCTTTATTTCGGGTAAATTAGTCCTGTGCTCTTGAGAATAAGCTCCAGAAGCAATTAATAATAATAAAACCGGAAACAAAGATTTCAACATCAGGACTAAGTTAATATAGAAAACAAAGATAATCTTACTTTATGAACCATTTCAGTTGAGGGCCGCAAATAAGACAGTACATAACATTAAAGTATTAAAAGATAAATTTTAATGAAAAAGGCTGTTTTTGAGGCAGCCTTTTTTGTTATTAATTATTTTTTCGATGCATTGTATTCCTTTGTCGCAACAATCAAATCACCTGCCGGATACCGGAACTGGTAAGTTCCAGACCCAAGCTTAACGGTCACTCCATTCTGGCTGCTGATCAAATCCTTCTTTATCAAAGCCGGCAATGGTTGTGAGTTCATTAAAATCTGTTCGGCCTTCGCATACGGCAGAGTGATTGAAGCCGTAGCATTAACAGGAATTTTTACTTCATAAATAAAATCATTGCCTTCATATTTCCAGCTGGATGCCACTTTCCCGTAAAGAGTTTCGATTTCGCCTGATGCATTTGTCAGCCCTCCTCCCGGATGAGGATTCAGGATAATATGTTTGTATCCCGGTTGCTCCGGATCGATATCGATACCAGCCACATGACGGTAAAGCCACTCTCCTATGGCACCATAGGCGTAATGATTAAAGCTGTTCATTCCCACATCCTGGAAAGTACCATCGGGCTTCTGTCCGTCCCATCTTTCCCAGATTGTTGTGGCTCCATGCAGAACAGGATAAAGCCAGGAAGGATATTTCTGCCGGTTCAGCAGCATGAAAGCAAGATCATCGCGCCCAATCGAGGAAAGGGTCTTGCATAAAAGAGGGGTACCAACAAATCCAGTGGTCAAATGATTAAATTTCTTTACATCATTTGCAAGATATCCTGCTGCCTTGTCTCTGAGGTTTTCAGGTAAAAGATCAAAAGCAAGGGCCAACGAGTAAGCAGTCTGGGTATGAGAAACGAGCCGTCCGTTAGGAGTGACAAATTCCTGGATAAAAGCTTTTTTTATTGCATCTGCCTGCTTAGAATATTTTTCGGCGTCTTCCTTCTGACCAATGATATCGGCAATCTTTCCTAAAAGTCTTGTGGAATAACAATAATAGGCAGTGGCAATCAAATCCTTTTCGGTTGTAGCTCCGGTATAGTCAGAAGCAGAGGAAGCAAACGCCAGCCAATCGCCAAAATGAGTATCCCCGGTCCAAAGATTGTCTTCTCCCGCACGGCTTTTCATATAGCCCACCCATGCTTTCATGCCTGGATATTGACGTTCAAGAATACGTTGGTCCCCATAAGCAAGGTAAACAGTCCAGGGAACTATTATGCAGGCATCTGCCCAGGCTGTAGAACCCCCGGCACCTTTTAATACGTCGGGAATCACGTGTGGTAGTTTGCCATCGGGCAACTGATCCAGACTTACATCCCCAAGCCATTTTGTATAGAAGGACGCTACATTGAAATTATAGGCTGCCGTCATGCTGAATACCTGGGCATCACCTGTCCAACCAAGCCTTTCGTCCCTTTGCGGGCAATCGGTGGGTACATCAAGGAAATTGCTCTTCTGCCCCCATTGAATATTGTGCTGCAATTGATTGACGAGCGGATTTGAACAACTGAAGGTACCCGTTGGCTTCATATCAGAATGAATGACGATCCCGGTCAGCTGATCCATTGCCAGTGGAGTCCTGGGACCTTCAACCCTCACATACCTGAACCCGTGAAAGGTAAAATGAGGTTCGAACTGTTCCATCCCCTCCCCTTTTAAAGTATAGATATCGGTTGCCTTGGCGGCACGAAGATTAGCTGTGTAAAAATTACCGGCCTTATCCAAAACCTCAGCAAAAGTGAGTTTCACCTGATCTCCCTTGTTTCCCTGAACACGAAGCCTTACCCATCCTACCATGTTCTGCCCCATGTCGTACACAATTTCACCATTAGGAGTGGTTATAATTTTGACAGGTTTTATCTCCTGAATGGCCCTGACAGCTTCTCCTTCCGGGGCAACAAGAATTGATTTGGAATAATCTGCAACAGAAGAAGAAGTCCATTGGGATTCATTAAAACCAGGAGTATTCCATCCATTCATTTCTAATCGTGCATCATATTTTTCTCCATCATAGATATCTGATGAGACGATTGGACCAGTACTTACCTTCCAGGAATTGTCGGTTGCAATTATTTCATTGGTGCCGTCAGCATAGTTGATTTGCAGTTGGGCCAGCAAGGCAATCTTATCTCCGAAGTAGTGATTCTGGTTGGTAAAACCAATGTTCCCCCGATACCAGCCATCGCCCACAATGGCTCCGATTGCATTTTTCGCTTTAAGCAAGGAGGTCACGTCATAAGTCTGGTACTGCAATCTCTTCTTATAGCTGGTCCAGCCAGGGGTAAAAAGATCACTGCTAATTTTCTGCCCGTTCAGGAAAAGCTGATACAAACCCAGTGATGTTATATATACCCTTGCAGATTTGATTTTCTTTGCAGTACTAAACTCCTTGCGAAAGAAATGGCACGGTTTTTCCCTTTCAGCACTTGTTTCAGGTTCCAGAGCAATCCAGGAAGCTTTCCATAAAGAAGGCTCCAGTATTCCCATCTCCCAGGATGCCGAAGCGCTCCAGCTGGTGGCTTTATTCTTGTTATCCCAGATGCGTACCTGCCAGTAAGCTTTCTGCATGGATTTTAAAGCCGGACCTTCATAAACCACATTGACCGATTGCGAGGAATTTACTTTCCCCGAAGTCCACAGCAATTTTCCTGATTTATTCAGATCCTCTGCGGAAAGTGCAACTCTGATTTCATAAGCAGTCTGCATCACGTTGTTTTCGTCGGATGCTATCTGCCAGCTGAATCTTGGTTGGGATACTCCTATACCAATTGGGTTGGTTTTATACTCACAAAGAAGCTGTTTAACCTCATTCTTAGCAAATGCGCCAAAAGAAACGCAGCCTAAGACAAAAATTAAAGCAAAATACCTTAGATGGTTGCTGATATTTTTCATAATCAGTAAAGTTTGATATAAGGATCAAAGATAAAAAACTTAGCAAATATATTATGCTTAGCTTATCATTCCGGAAAATACCCGCCTGAATTCTGATAATTCTTGTACTGATAATCTGCCTAAATCTGCTATTTTATCCTCTCTTTTTAGAGTCATAATCCAATCTGCTTTCATCACAGATTCAACTCGTAAGTTGTTTATTTTGATCTCTTTAATATTATCTCCCGAAGGAAAAGCTTTAACGGTACGACAGAACTTATTGCGGAAACTACTAAATCCTTGTATTTATCTCCAGTTTCTGTAATAACAACGGCCTGCCTGACTTTTATATTATTCAGTTCAGCAAAAGGGAATGGGATCAGTATTATTTCTCCGATTTTCATTTAAATTCCTCTTGGGGATTTAAGTAATCCTGATACAGATCCTCCTTGGGATTCTCCCAAAAATCTAATCCCGATGTCTGAACAGAAAAATCACGAATATCATTATCGTCCTTCTGCAACTCTTCAATAAAGGTCACGACCACTTTATATTTCTTCTTTTCAGAAATCTTATCAGTAATTTTAACTGACTTGCCATCATATATACCCCGTACCGAAAACATATTTTTTGATTTAATTCAAAGCTAAAAAAAACGGCATTATAAAATACGATTTTGCCAATTCCAAGGTATAAGATCTGTGATGAACTGGTATTATTATTTTTTAAATAGCGTCATTTTCAATACGAACCAAATACGAAGGAGGTACGACGCAAATACGGAGGGGGTATTAGGAAGGTTAATTTGGATATTATGATAACAATTAACGTCAACATTAAATATGAATACTAAAATTATGTATACCTTTAAAAATTAAAGATGATAATTGTAACCTTTGATTTGGTCAGAATATCTAAACCGATATAAACCAAAATCCATTAATATGAGTTTAGCAGATTTAATTGTTCTTGTCGTAATATTTATATTTTTTGCAGCAAGTATTTTATTCGGATGGTATTTTATCCAACAAACCAAGCTAAAGGAACGTATTTTATTGTCTGAGAAAGGAATTGATATTAATAATTTGATTCCTGAAGAGAAAAAAAGAAGTAGTTGGTGGCTAAGGATAGGCATTGTTGTTATCAGTGCTTCTTTAGGGTTATTATTAGGGATAGCCATTGACAGTTCTGGCACATTTCCCTTAATCACTTTTTTCCTATTCGGTGGGATTGGAATGATTATAGCTCATTATGTAGATAAGCCAAAGAATAATAACTGATCCTTAAAATCCTTAAAACTATGAAGAAACTTTTCCTTTTGTTTTTAGTACTCGGATTAAACCAATTGATGGCACAAAAGCACTCTATTGAGGGTAATATTAAGGGATTAGGAAATGATACAATTTATATAGAATATCTGCCTGTATCCCAACTTTATATTATCGATACCCCACAAAGGGATACGGTTTTCTCCAGAAAAGGCAAGTTTTACTATGACAACAGTACCTTAGAACCCATAATCATATTATTTCTACCCAAAAAATGTGAATACAAGAGGGTTGGAGGCAATATTTACAGGCCAAATGAAAAATATATATTTCTGGTTCTTAAGTCAGGAGAAAGGTTAAAAATTGATGGTGATTTGAAAGAGTTATATATTGACTACTCTGTTAAAGGATCCGAATTTAATGAAGAGTATAGTATACTTCGGAAGAGTTATATAGAAAAAACAAGTGAAGCAGTATCAATTGAATTGAAACTGGATACTTTGATTTCAAAAAAAGGAAATAAAGAGGCGATAAATGAATTATTTAAAAAAAGAAATGAAATAAATAGCCTTGAAAGAATAAATAGCTTGGAATTTATTAAAAACAATTGGAATAAAGAACTTTCCGCGTATTTATTGACAGATCAACCATTAGATACTTTAGGAAAATACCTTGGGCATTTGAAACCTGAATTACGGATTGGAATATTCAAAAATGCCCTGACAAGACAATACACAAACTTCAGGAAATATACGTTAGCTCGTGAAGCAGAAAAAACCATCAAAATAGGGGGAATTGCACCCGACTTTACTTCCAGATCACTGACAGGAAATGAATTATCTTTAAGTTCATTTAAGGACAAGTACATAGTTCTTGATTTTTGGGGAAGCTGGTGTGGCCCATGTATGGTTGGACTCCCGAAGATGAAAGAATATTATTCCAAATATAAAGATAAAATAGAATTTATTGGAATTGGTTGTAATGATAAAGAAGACCGTCTAAAGCAAGCGATTCAGAAAAATAAACTGGAGTGGCCGCAGGTTATCAATAACGAGGAAATTGAAAACGATGTTTCCGTTAAATACGGAATAAAGAACTTTCCAACCAAATTCATTTTAGATAAAGAAAGAAAAATAGTGGCTAAGTTTATCGGAGAAGGTGAGAGTTTTTATAACAAGATTGATGAGTTATTTAAACAGTAATCCTCAGATGCTGGATGAGAAAAACGATCAAATATATTATTATCTGAGAGAATGGATAACCATTACATCCAAAAAATCCTGAGCGGTGATACCGATTCCTTTAGATATTTCATAAAGAAATACAAGGATATCGGCTATTCGCTTGCAATGTCTGTTGTTAAGGATGAATATCTGGCAGAGGAAGTTCTTCAGATTTCTTTTATCAATGCTTTTAATGCTTTGACAGCTTTTAAAGGAAAATCAAAGTTCAGTACGTGGTTTTATCGAATCTTAATTAACGAAGCTTTTAAGGCATTAAAAAAACAGGGAAAGGTAATCAATCTAAATAATGAATTCTTTGGAAATCAAATTCCTGAGGTAGATTATTTTACATTGAATATTGAAAAAGAAGATCAGAAGCATTACATCAATGAGGCTTTGAAAAAAATTCCTGCGAATGAAAGCCTGGCGTTGCGACTGTTCTACCTGGAAGAATGTTCAATCGAAGAAATTACAGAAATTACGGGCTGGACATGCTCAAATATCAAGGTTATTCTGCATAGAGCAAGGATACATGTGAGGGAAATATTAAAAGATTGTTTTAAAACTGAAAGAAATGGATTATACCAATGAAAGAAATGGATGAATCAGAAGAAAGATATTTTAAGGAATTAATGTCCCAAAGCAAACTGGAAATGCCATTTTCTGATTTTGAGGACAATGTCATGATGCAGATTGAACAAAAAATTGTTCAAACGCAAGGAATTACCAGGGATATAAAGCTTTCATGGTTGTTCTTTATAGCCGGATCGGTATTTGGTATAATGATTTCCTGGATTTTAACCAGAATTCCTCAAAAGATACTCGGCATTGATCCAAAGAATCTGGCTATTTGCTTTCAGATCATCTTTGCGGTTCTGCTTTTCACCCAAATAGAAGCATTGCTAGGATTGCTTAAGAAAAATTCTTTAAAATAACTTAAACCAAATTGAGCATGAATAAACACCGATGACACAGATAAAAGCAATTTGCTCTATCTATGTCAACAGTATTCTTTTCCCTTTGAAAATCTAAATCTCTGTATTCTCTTCCTTGCTTTGTTTTTCTTTCTTCTCTTCTTTGCGAATAAAATAATGAGAGACAATCAGGGCAATACCTCCAAAGACGCAAATCATTGATGGATAAGCAGCATCTTCGCTCATACTATGGTTTGTAACCATGATATCGGCAATTACGATTCCCAGTCCTATCCCGAACAATAACAATCCCCATTTCAGAATGCTGTGAGGCCGTTCTCTTTTAACAGATTCAAATAATTTGGGATCTGCACCTCTTTCAATCAATGCCATCCGTTCCCGGTTACGCGCAGAAATGGCTACGTAAAAAATTCCGAATATCATTGCGAATACTCCAAGCGGAACAAGTAAACCAACAACAAATGGTCCCATAATTTTTTGCTTTAAATTAAATATTTGCCCATTTGACGCTAAACCTTGTGATCCGGTTACATAAAATCAAGAGATAAAATTCCTTTGCAACATTTTTCTCTTTGTCACATCTTTATGGTAATTTTATATGAAATAGGTTGTAACCCAAAGATTGATCCAGCGTCTAATCGTCAATGGAGAAGAAAACAGATGAATATTATATCCGGGAGATATTGAAGGGAGATTCAGGATCTTTTTCATCACTCGTTGAAAAATACCAGCATATGGTTTTTTCTCTGTCACTGAAAATACTTGGGAACCGTGAAGAGGCCGAGGATGCAGCCCAGGAATCCTTTCTTAAAGCATATAATTCACTGCGTTTCTTTAACGGAAGATCTACATTTAAAACATGGTTTTTCAGGATTGTCTATAACAACGCAATCTCAAAGCAGCGTACCCGGAAGAAAAATGAATACAGGATTGAAGATGTTCGTTTGTCGGAAGCTGAATTGACAGTGACTGAAAATGCAATGAATAAATTTCAATCCGAGGATAGAATTAAATACCTGAAGCTTGGAATGGATCGGCTGGATTCGGAGGAACAGGCTCTTTTGAATCTCTATTATTACGATGAAATTCCTATGGAAGAAATTGCTGTTATTACAGGATATTCTTTATCCAATGTGAAGGTAAAGATTTTCAGAAGCAGGAAACACCTTCTTGCTGAGCTTACAAAAATTTTAAAGGATGAAACAATTTCCATATTATGAAGAATAAAGATCATCTGAAGGAATGGTTCAGGGAATTGCCACCGGAACAGGCTCCACAAGGATTTTCCAATAAAGTCATGAAGCAGGTCATGTCTGAGTGGTCGCTTGATCCTTACAAATACCAGCCCATTATCAGTAAAAAAGCATGGTGGACAATCGGAGTCATGGCTATTATCATTACAGGATTACTTTTTACCGTTTATTCATCATTACCCAACACAGGGGTACAGCAATCATTTTTCGGTCTCAATCTCACTCGTCTGTTCTCTATCGTTGGACAAATTTTTGAGAAACTGAACAATATTTCACCGGCTGTTGGAATCAGTGTACTGGCCATAATTGCACTTTGGTTTTTTGATCAGTTGTTTACCAGAGCAGCGCGTCACTATAAATAAAACAATTTAGAATCAGTTTAAATATAATTGTGTACTGTTAAGTAGAGTCTGAACATCAATATATAACGAGTACTGGATTCCTTCATGTTCGAATCATAATAAGTAAAAATATTTTCTTCTTAAAATTTCGCAGTAAAATATTTTGTTTAGCAGTAAGGAAAATCCCCGGAGCTTTATAATTTTGCGACAAACCGGACTTTTATGCTAAACAATTTGCTCTATAAACGCAGAAGCACGCGAAAGTTTCTGCCTAAGAAAGTCGAGGATGATAAAGTCAAAGACATCCTTACGGCAGCATTACTTGCCCCCTCTTCCAAAAACAGTCGGCCCTGGGAGTTCATCGTCGTTGATGATCCCGCTTTGTTGGAAATACTGTCTCTTTCAAAACCACATGGCTCTGCACTATTAAAGCACGCTCCTTTGGCCATAGTTATTATGGGAGATAAAAACAAAAGCGATGTATGGATCGAAGATTGTTCCATTGCTTCAATATTGATTCAAATAGAAACTGAAGCCCTGGGATTGGGTTCCTGTTGGGTTCAGATTCACCGCCGGTTTTATAACGACGATATCACTTCCAATGAATATATTCATGAACATTTTAATATTCCGGAGAATCTGGAAGTTTTATCTGTCGTTGGAATTGGATATAAAGCAGTAGAAAAACCACCATTGACGGAGAAAGATCTTCGTTGGGATAAAATTTCAAGAAACAACTGCTCCATAAAGCAATCACACCATACTGCTGATTCCAGGCTCTGATTTATATCGGACATCTATAATTTGCAATCATTTATCAGTACTCTCAACTCAGTAAAAGCACGGATAAATGATTGCAAATTTTTTTAATCCTGGTATTGTGGAATATAAGATTCATTGTGCTGTGTTATATCCAGTCCTAAACGCTCATCCTTGGGCTCAACACGCATCGGCAAAATGACATTAGTCAGTTTATAAAGCAGAAAGGATCCGCCAAAGGTGAAAATCCCGACGATTAACAAAGCAAGGAGATGGAAAAGGAAAGTCTTCCATTCGCCATAAGCAAGCCCGACATTTTGAGCAAAGACCCCGGTAAATATTATTCCTGTGATTCCACCCATTCCATGTGCCGGAAACACATCAAGGGTATCATCGATGGAGGTACCGGAACGGAATGAAATAGCGATATTACTGATAAAAGAAGCTACCAGGCCAATAAAAATGCTGGCTCCAACATTTACATATCCGGCAGCGGGTGTAATGGCAACAAGGCCCACCACTAATCCAATTGCGGCGCTCATTGCAGATGGTTTTCTCCCTTTCGCAACGTCAAAAAGCAGAAAACCAATCATTGCTGCCGCTGATGCAGTGTTGGTATTAACAAGCGCCAATGTTGCAACAGAATTTGCACCCAAAGCGGAGCCCGCATTGAATCCAAACCATCCGAACCATAACATTCCCGCTCCCAAAAGCACAAAAGGTATATTGGCAGGATTGAATGCATGGGTATAATCACGCCGCGGGCCAAGAAATATAGCACCGGCAAGGGCAGCAAATCCGGCAGACATATGAACAACCGTACCCCCGGCAAAATCAAGCACTCCCCAGTTTCTCAGGAAGCCATTGGGATGCCACGTCCAGTGAGCCAGCGGGCAGTAAATAAACAGTATAAAAAGCGAAAGAAATAATATGTAAGCGCTAAAACGCACTCTCCCGGCAAAAGAACCGGTAATAAGAGCAGGAGTGATAATAGCAAATTTAAGCTGAAACATGGCAAATAAAGCAAGTGGAATTGTAGGAGCCAGTGATGCATTGGTTAATCCATTCACATTCCGAAACATGAAATAAGTAAAAGGATTACCCACGAAACCATATTTTTCCGGCCCGATGCTGTCTCCAAAAGCGAGACTGAATCCCACCACAACCCATAACACACTTACAATTCCCATGGCAATGAAACTTTGAAGCATGGTTGAGATAATATTCTTAGGCTGGATCATTCCGCCATAAAAAAATGCCAACCCCGGGGTCATCAATAAAACAAGTGCTGTGGAGGTAAGCATCCATGCCACATCTCCCGAAACGATTTTTGGATCCACTGTTGCCGGTGCAACTCCCGAAATAAAAACAGCAGCCAGTGATAAAACCGTTACGCTGATCAATACAATCAACCATGATTTTTTCATCCTGTAGGATTTTAAAGATTTCTTTAATTATGGAATTATCGTTTCAAAATTATCCATATTCTTCTATAAGCCATGTTTTAATGTCTTTTTTCTACTTTATTTAAGATTCAATTTACATTTAGTCACTTTTAACGAATTAATTTATTCAGAGCGAATTCTCTTTCGATTGAAACTCAAACAGAAGTAATAATGATTTTTTAAATAAAATGTTCAAACATAAAGGGAAAAATAGTTAAGAATTATAACTTTGATTCGTAGTTAAAAATGAAAGAAATGGCTCTGCGAAACCAACTTGATGAAATAGATCTTCACATCCTGGATATCATCACTAAAAATGCAAGAATCCCATTTAAGGATGTTGCAACTGATTGCGGCATTTCAAGAGCAGCAGTCCATCAGCGTGTCAACAGGATGATAGATCTGGGAGTTATCACAGGGTCGGGTTATTCGATCGATCCAAAAAAAATTGATTACAGAACCTGCACTTATATAGGGGTCTTCCTTGAAAAAGGGAGTTTATTCCATGATGTTGCCAAACATCTGTCCGAGATAAAGGAAATTGTGGAATGTCACTATACTACCGGACAATATGCCATCTTCGTTAAGGTTTACGCCAGGGATAACGAACACCTGAAGGAAATCCTCAGCGAAAAGATCCAGAAAATACCGGGAATCTCAAGTACCGAAACTTTCATTTCACTGGAAGAGACCTTTAAAAGAGAAGTGCCCATCTACTGATGGATACGAACAGCACGAATTAAGGACGAATTTACACAAACAAATCAACCTCTTATCAGCCGACATACCCAATTGCCAGGACCGCATTTGGGTTTTCCTTTTAGCCCTGTTTAAGAGGGCTTCCTGTTGACTTTCTATTGAAATTTCAACATAATGTCAACAGAAAGTCAACAGGAAGTCATTAGATAGAACAAAGAAGATACAACGAAATCCCGAAGCAGACAGGGATTTGTTTATTGGAAATTTGGAGCTATTGAATCACTTCCGTTGACGGAGGGCTTCGTAAATGAGTATCCCGGCGGCGACCGAAACATTCAGGGAGGCAATCTGGCCAAACTGGGGAATTTTAATCCATTCGTCGGCAATCTTCAGCAGAGAGGATTCAATTCCGAGGTCTTCAGATCCCATGATGATGGCCAGCGGATCTTTCATATTGGTTTCATCATAAAACCTCTCACCCTTTTCAGTGGCTGCCACGATTCTCAGTCCACAATTTTTAAGATATTTAATAGTATGGCTCAGGCTTGGTGTCCGGCAAACAGGTACCAAATTGAGCGCCCCGGCTGATGTTTTAATGGCATCGGCGTTTATTTGCGCAGCTCCTTTTTCGGGAATGATAATGGCATCCACTCCTGCAATTTCAGCAGTACGGGCAATGGCTCCAAAATTCCTTACATCCGTGACCTGGTCGAGAATTAAAATCAAAGGGGTTTCCCCCTTCTCAAAAAGGCCCGGAACTATTTCTTCAATGTTGGAATAAGTTATCGGGGAGATATAGGCAATAACTCCCTGATGGTTTTTACGGGTTACCCGATCCAGCTTTTCAGCAGGAACAGTCTGCATGGGGATCTTCATTTTATGAATCAGGTCCATTAGTTTGTGGTACAGATCTCCCTGCAAGCCTTTCCGGATAAGGATTCTTTCGATCTCTTTTCCTGAATTGACGGCTTCAATTACAGAATGTATTCCAAAAATATAATCAGTCTTTTCCATACGTTTTACCAGGTTTTTTTACTTGTCCATTTTTCCAGATCTTCCTGGAGACCCTCCCATTTTTTCATGGATTTATCCAAATCCTTCTTCATATTTGTATAATCCTGGAGGTGTGAATTAAAATTATCATTGCCGGGATCCGCCAAAACCAAATCCAGGGATGCCAGTTTGTTTTCGATTTCCGTTATTTTATTTTCGACTTCGGAAACCTGTTTTTCAAACCGGCTGATCATCCTGTTGATTTCCTTTCGTTCCTCGAAAGAAACAGAGTGCTTGGGATCACCGTAATTCCTATTTTTAGTAGTTAAAGCGACCTTGGGGGGCGAAACTGCAGAATTCTTAGCAGAGTTGTCTGCTTCCAGTTCGCGGAATGATTCAATTTTCCTTTTCTGCAAAAATTCATAAATACCGCCAAGATATTGTTTTATTTTTTTATCCCTGAATTCATACACCACATCAACCAATCCGTTCATAAATTCACGGTCATGCGATACCACCAGGAGTGTTCCATCGAAATTTAATAGCGCCTGCTTCAATAATTCCTTGGAATTGATATCAAGGTGGTTTGTGGGCTCATCCAGTACAAGGAAATTATAAGGTTCCAGTAATAATCGAATCATGGCCAGCCGGGTCCGCTCGCCTCCCGAAAGTACTTTGACTTTCTTTTCAACATCTTCTCCCGAAAACATAAAGGCCCCAAGGATATCCCTGATTTTGGTACGGATCTCCCCAACTGCAATTTTATCAATGGTGTCAAATATTGTGAGCTCAGTATCAAGGAGGTCAGCCTGGTTTTGGGCAAAATACCCGATTTTTACATTGTATCCGAGCTTTTGTTCGCCTTCATAATCCAGATGCTGCATCAGGATCTTGACCAGGGTAGATTTCCCTTCGCCGTTTTTACCGACGAAAGCTATCCGGTTTCCACGTTCAATAGTTAAATCAATCTGATCCAATACCAAATGGTTGTCATATCTCTTGGAGAGACCTTTGGCCTCAAATACAATTCCTCCTGAACGAGGAGAAGGTGGAAATTTAATATTCAGGCCACGGTTATCCTCTACATCCACTTCGATTCGCTCAATCTTCTCAAGCTGTTTTATGCGTGATTGAACCTGAACGGCCTTTGTAGGCTTGTATCGGAATCTTTCGATGAAATCTTCGGTGTCCTGGATCATTTTTTGCTGATTCCGGTAAGCGGCTAAAAGCTGTTCACGACGTTCAACCCTTAGCTCAAGGTACTTCGAGTAATTCACCTTATAGTCATATAGCTTCCCGAGACTGATCTCAACGGTCCTGTTAGTAACATTATCAAGAAAAGCCCGGTCGTGAGAGACCAAAACCACGGCGCCCGGATAATCTTTGAGAAAATTCTCAAGCCATTGGATAGACTCAATATCAAGATGGTTGGTAGGCTCATCCAAAAGAAATACATTGGGCTTCTGCAGAAGTATCTTGGCGAGTTCGATGCGCATCCTCCATCCCCCGGAAAATTCAGAGGTAGAACGATCGAAATCCCTTTCCTCAAATCCCAGTCCCTTTAAGGTTTGAACGATACCCACGTGGAAATTGGTGCCTCCCATCAGCTGGAAACGTTCGTTGAGTTCATGAACCTCATTGATGATGTTATGATATTCAGTGGATTCGTAATCAGTACGTTCGGCAAGCTCCTGGTTCAGAAATTCAATCCGTTGTTCCAGCTCCTTAATTTCTCCAAAGGCAGTAACCGCCTCTTCCATCACAGTCCTGGAATCGTTGGTTTCCATCTGCTGCGGCAGATAACCTATTTTTACGTCTCTGGGAACTACCACACGGCCTCCGCTCGGAAGCTGTAATCCTGCAAATATCTTTAGAAGGGTAGATTTCCCTGCTCCGTTTCGTCCGGCCAGACCAATGCGGTCACGCGGATTGACAATAAAACTAACCTGTTTAAATAATTCGAATCCTCCGAATTCAACGGATAAATCTTCAACTGAAATCATTAATTATCTGAAATTATCGGGCAAAGATACGAAAATAGACTGAAGGCTGAAGACTTTAGACTGAAGGCTGTAGGAGGGAAAAGGCTTAAGAGAATATCGCCAAATTCATAGGTTAGATAAGTGGTTAATCCTTCGTACCAATTCGTCTTTAATTCGTGCAATTCAAAGATTCCGGGATTAAAAAAGGTCAGAATGGGTACCCGTCGCGATAAGTGTTATTTCTTTCAAATTTTCATCTTTTACCCAGATTAACAGCCAATTTGGTTTAATGTGACATTCCCATCGGCCGCTTTGTTTCCCAGAAAGAAGATGAGATTTATAACTTGGAGGCAAAGAGCCAAATTTACCAAGCACGGCAATGGCTTCATATAACAAATCAATTTTTAGTCCTCTTTTCGCGCACATAAGAACATCTTTTTCAAAGCTCTTAGTAGTGATCACTTCATACATTGGACGTCTTTCCGGAGTTTATCTATCAATTCATCTGCATTTTTGTATCTTGTAGTCTTTCCTGTTCTTGCCTCTTCAAATGCTTTTTCAAGTTTTGCATTAGGTTTATCCTCTTCAATCACTGTTGCGTAAGGCTGAGTTTTCAGGAACTCAAGCATCTGCTTCGCTGCTTTTGAATTATTTTTGATAATTACTGTGGGCATATCTTTTTTATACAAATATAAGAATTTACAGCCACAATTTAATCTATTAATTAGTTATTACACAGAGTTTATCAGAGTTCACATAGAGTTACGTAGAGTTCTTTAACTAAAATATAGTGAAATCAAAATCTGTGGAACTCCGGGAAAGTTTTAATTGTGGGAGATGAAGTTTTTAGTTTTAAATGAGATTCGCCCATTCTGAGTATCTTTGGGAAAATTCAATTCTATAACATTGGGACGAAAAAATAAGCAACTGCCATTATACGAAAATGTCAGGATTACAGATATCGGCGCTGAAGGGAAAGCGATTGCCAGGTACGAGGGAATGGTAATTTTCACTACTCTTGCTGTTCCCGGAGATTTAGTTGATCTGCAGGTTACCAGGAAGAAGAACAAGTACCAGGAAGCCAAAGTGATAAAAATTCATGAGAATTCACCTGACAGGGTTCCGGCCTTCTGTGAACATTTTGAGGTTTGCGGAGGATGTACCCTGCAATATCTTCCTTACGAAAAGCAGTTATATTACAAGCAAAAACAGGTGGTTGATCAGCTTACAAGAATTGGCCGAATTGAATTACCTGAAATTATGCCGATTATTGGTTCGGCCAATTCAACCTTTTACCGTAATAAACTTGAATTTACCTTTTCTCACCGCCGCTGGTTAACGGAAGAGGAGGTAAAATCCGGCGAACAGTTTGATGACATGCCCGTCGTTGGATTTCATGTACAGGGGATGTTTGATAAGGTCATGGACGTGAAAAAATGCTGGCTGCAACCCGATCCCTCGAATGAAATCCGCAATTCTGTTAAAGAGTATGCCCTGGCTCATGAACTTGATTTCTTTAATTTAAAAAGCAAGACCGGCTTTCTCCGGAATCTTATTATCCGGAATACCGTTTCGGGAGAATTGATGGTGATCCTTTCATTTTTTAAAGAGGATAAAAAAGAGAGGGAAGCCTTGCTGGATTTTCTCTTTGAAAAATTCCCAGGCATTACTTCTTTGCTTTATGTGATCAATGAAAAGGGGAACGACACCTTAACGGACCAGGAAATCCTTACGTACAAGGGGAGGGATTATATCGTGGAAGAAATGGAAGGACTGAAATTCAGGATCGGGCCTAAATCTTTCTTCCAGACCAACTCTCTGCAAGCTTACAAGCTGTACAAAGTGGCAAGGGAATTTGCCGGTCTGACAGGAAAAGAAGTGGTCTATGATCTTTATACCGGGACAGGGACAATTGCCAATTTCGTGGCAAAAAATGCCAGGAAGGTCATTGGAATTGAATATGTACCCGAGGCAATCGAAGATGCTGTCATTAATTCTAATTTCAACGGAATAACAAATACTGTTTTCTACGCAGGGGATATGAAAGATATCCTGACTGAAAATTTCATTCTCGAAAACGGTCGTCCTGATGTGATAATAACCGATCCCCCACGCGCTGGAATGAGTATAGAAGTAGTTCAGGCTATACTGAAAGCTTTGCCGGATAGAATTGTCTATGTAAGCTGTAATCCAGCCACACAGGCTCGTGATTTGAGTCTGTTGAATGAGGCATACAAAGTAACAAAAGTACAGCCGGTGGATATGTTTCCACAAACACATCATGTGGAGAATGTGGTTTTAATGGAGAGAGCTAAGTGAGAGTAAACGGGAGTCAGAGTGAACAGGTGACTGCGCTCAAGGTTCATTGGATGAGATTCCCAGCCAAGTCACCCGGTCACTCCCGGTCATTAGACCCAGTTCCCCGATCAGTGTTTTATTTACAGGCAATTCATTCCTTAAATTATTGATTTCACGAAAAGAAGAGAATTTCCAGTCTGCAACATGGCTTACTAATTGCGCTTTTACAGGGTTATTCAGAATATAGCTAAAACAAGTATGAAGGTGTTCTTCCTGCAAGGTGTAAATGGCCGAATTAACCGGCTGACATAAATTCAACCGGTTAGACTGGTTTTTCATTTTCAGTTTTCCACTTTCAATACTGTCCAGAAAATCTGCCTTAGTGCCCTCCCTGAATAGAGCTCCGCTCCTTTTTTCCTGAATATTTATGGCACGGGTGTATGACCTCAGCATAACCGCTATGGAATTATTCAACTCGAAGGGTTTATTTTGTTTCTGGATTGCTATCATCAGGTGAAAATGGTTGGGCATTAAGCACCAGGCCAGCAAATCGGCATACGGAAGGATGTGCCGGCTTATCTTTTCGAAATCAGTTACGATTTCAGCAGGCAGATTTATTTTATCAATGAAGAGGAGTATTCTGAATTCAGCCGCAGACGCATGGAGGCTATCGACACTTTTAACGCGCTTAAGATAGGCGAAAACACATCAAGATCGATCCATTTTGAAAAGCGCCGCCCCCAGGGAACAGAAAATCTGTTTGGATTGCTCCATGCTATTAAACAAAATAACCCGATAAAATTCATTTACCAAAAATACTGGGAAGATCAGCCCACGCAAAGAAATGTTGATCCATTAGCCCTTAAAGAATTCAAAAATCGCTGGTATGTTATTGCAAAGGATTTAAAAGACAGCAGGATCAAGAGCTTCGCACTGGACAGGTTAAGCAGTCTTGAAATCCTGAAAAACGCTTTATCCCTCCTGAAAATTTTGAGGTAAACAATTACTACAAGCACTGTTTCGGCATCATTAGCCCTGATGAGGATCAAAAAGTACAGGAGGTGATCCTGTCTTTCGATCCTTACCAGGGAAAATACATCAAACCCATGCCCCTTCATGAATCACAGGAAATTCTGAGGGATGATGGAAAGGAATTACGCATCAGGATTAAAATCTATATTACGTATGATTTTTTGATGGAGATCCTTTCATTCGGCCCATACGTCAAAGTAATTCAACCGGAAGAATTGATATTATCTTTAAAAGCAATATTCAGGAAGGCATTCAAGCTGTACTGAATTGTTAAATATTCGCTCCGCTTGATATTCTGCCAGTGACTCCTAAAGAGAGGAGCGCTTGCCAAAACAATCACATGTATTATGTTGATTGTGAAAAACTATAATTGATTGTATATCTGAAAAATAAAAGTTAAATAGAGAGATTTGATAAGTAAAAGTAGGGAAAGTAGTAAGTAGAAAGTAGGGAAATAATATGTTATATTAACATTCCGTCTGATTCCCTGTAAACCCCGTCTCTATCCATTAAAGGGAGACAAGGCTGTGCCTTGTCTCTACAGTCCACGATTATTCGTTCGTGAGAATTAGCTTCACTGATCTTCGATTCGTTTAAAATTCGTGGAATTCGGATAATATAAAAACAAAAAGCCCTGACTCTTCTCAGAATCAGGGCTCAACATTAAGGTTGGCGGCGACCTACTCTCCCACTAAAATCGCAGTACCATCGGCGCGGACGGGCTTAACTTCTCTGTTCGAAATGGGAAGAGGTGGAACCCCGTCGCTAAAGCCACCTAAATCTTCTCTGAATATGGCTCTTATTGTCAGTATTCAGTAAAAGTTTCAGTGCTTCAAGACTTCGTTTCAAAGTTTCAAAGGTTTCAAGTTTTCAAATCACGCTACCCAATCGCAGCTCTTTTGAAACTTTTGAAACATGAAACGTTTCTTTTGCAACATCTCAATATTTTTAACACACTG
>Ga0183095_10459_pt2 | contig 74683 bp, 61 predicted proteins | sample BioMet4_FD_130346 | JGI IMG/M metagenome (GOLD analysis project Ga0183095, IMG submission 130346) | Microbial communities from bioreactor (seeded with sewage sludge) at LBNL, California, USA - Biofuel metagenome 4 (v2) (version 3) | ecosystem: Engineered > Bioreactor > Anaerobic > Unclassified ... | reverse complement strand
TTAGGATAATTATTCCGTCGGTCGGGTTTATCCCTTCACTGGTTGCTCCTCAGCAGAGCCAGTGTCCGTTTATCCCGACAAACAAAAGTACTGAAAATTTTTATGACACAGTTCGTTTTACACTCCCACACAGTTCGTTTTACACTCCCGGTGCGCGCCTTCCCGAAAATCATTAGCGCCTTGCCGAAATGGGTTAGCGCCTACCCGAAATGCTTTAGCGCCTTGCCGAAATGGGTTAGCGCCTACCCGAAATACTTTAGCGCCTCGTCGAAATGAGTTAGCGCCTTGTCGAAATGAGTTAGCGCCTTGCCGAAATGAGTTAGCGCCTTGCCGAAATGAGTTAGCGCCTTGTCGAAATGAGTTAGCGCCTTGCCGAAATGAATTAGCGCCTACCCGAAATACTTTAGCGCCTCGTCGAAATGAGTTAGCGCCTTGAGATGAGCAATGGAACACGGATGACACGGGTTTGGCGGATTGTAACGGATTTTGCTTTAATGGAACACGGATGACGCGGATCAGACGGATTATAACGGATTTTTTTTGATCTGGTGTTTTTAGCGGGTTGATTAGGTAATGACAAACCGGGTACTCTTTTTTTACCGCAGAGGAACGCAAAGAAGGCATGGAGGGCTGCAGAGGAGTTTTTTATAAATAAAACGTGTTTGGATACTTTGGATATTAAAATTTAATATATTTGGGGCATTGAAAAAGTATGATTTAAAACACGATTGGGAGTTGATCTTTTAATTTCGGAAGCATTTTATGGATAAGTATTTCAGATATTAATTCAACACTACAAAGACATTATGAAAGTTAAAATAATTTATTCGGTAATTCTATTTACCATTATTGCTGGTTGTTCGAGGCATATAATAACACCATTTGCGGGATATCATCAAATAGAATCAAGAACCCATATAAATTCATTCAAGCAGATTGATTTTTCGAAAGCAAAGGATATAGCACTGACCGTTAATAATGATTTTAAACTTTCACTTGCAGATTCTGTTATGCAATGCGAAGATTCATCATTAACCAATTATCAGGTTTTTAAATTCAAAACAGTTATTTCAGGGTTGTATCGAATAAACGTAATAACCTATGCTTTTGGCAATGTTGATCAACTTTTTGTTTTTATGCCACAAATAAAGGTTTTTGATGAAAATTTACATCCCGTAGAAATTAAAATGGATTCGAGTGCACAAAACCAACCTTCTTCATTTATTAGAAGAGCTTGGGTGTTTGAGCAAGTCATACCAAAAGAATATTATCTGGTTGTTTATTCTGACAACAATAAATTAGGAAACCCGGTTTGCTCCTATGATAATTACATTCCAGTGGGAAATATAGATATTAAAAACCATGTTATAATTAACAGTACTTTGTTTGGAGAATTCAGAATCAGGATTGAAAATCTTTGATAAAATTGGAACGACAAGATAAAAACAGCCTATAACAACACTTATACCCAATAGCCTATGATAGTGCAAATTGAATCAGCAGTGCCCCACATAAAATATATGCTTGGCGACTGTGATGAAGCCCGCAAAATAGCTACTGGGCATAGCTGTGAATCATTAGGCAACAGTTTAAAAAACGAGACTTTGAGAACTATTAACTAATGATAAATTAACTATGACAAAAAAAGATTTTTTTCGCTTGATTATAAAGATTTTTGGATTGTATTCTGTAATTTCAATAATCTTTTCAGCATTTCCTAGTAATATGGGTTTTGTAATTAGTCAGATTGATTTAACAGGTATAATTTGGCTGATTGGTAGCTTGATTTTGATAATACTCCTTTTCATGTTTTTGATTTATAAACCTGACAAAATAATAGATTGGTTAAAACTAGATAAGGGATTTGACGATGACAGGATTGATTTTCAAAATTTCAACAATACCAACATTTTAAAATTGGCGGTGATTGTGATTGGCGGAATAATGTTGATTAAAAATATCCCAGCTTTCTTAAGTTATACGCTGTTTGCCTTTAAATCAGCCGTTGGTAATGATTTTGATAACAGCGTGATTAAATACACTAGTTTAAAGGATTATATTTATTGGGCTATAAGCTTTCTGAATATTTTATTGGGTTATCTCATGATTACTAATTACAGTTATATTAGCAAGATTTTGAGGGAAAAGGATAAAGATGGAAAATAAAACCGTTGCCTGACATGTGGTATAGTTTATTGCCGTCGCGGTGCTAACTTTATGGTTTTCGCTTTTATTAAAGTTCGGTGTAGCTTGATAAGAAAGTGCTTCGAAATCGGCAATTAACCATATCACCGGCCGTTGATGTTTATCGTAAAAAGAACGAAACGACAGATTAAATCAATTATCAGAACGAAACAAAATGAGACTACAAAGTAAATTTTTTGTCGCTTAACCCGAACTCGGGTTATAGACAGGCAAATGGGAACTTTTTATGCTATATCATATCATTTGAGTTTAGAGATTAGGAGAAATAGGCATTTTTGATGCCGACAGGGGCTTCACTCGTTGACCGGATTTTTGTAACGGGTATTTTGCTACTTTTACACCGTTAAATTATTCATGCGATGGCGTATAAAAGTCTGCAACATTTTATTAAAACGCTTGAAGAACAAGGCGAGTTGGTCCGGATATCCGAGTACGTTTCGCCACATCTTGAAATAGCCGAGATTACCGACCGCATTAGCAAGAGCAAGGGTAAAGCCCTGCTGTTTGAAAACAATGGGACTAAATTTCCATTACTTATCAATGCTTTTGGTTCCGAAAAGAGAATGTGTATGGCGCTGGGCGTAAGCCGGCTCGATGAGATAGGGGAGGAGATGGAGGCATTGTTTGATAAAGTGTTTCAGCCAAAGGAAAAACTACTCGACAAACTGATGCTTGTGCCAGTGTTTATCAACTTGAATTCGTATCTCCCCAGGGTTCTTAAAGGCAAAGGCGCTTGTCAGGAGGTGGTAATGGACAAGCCGGACCTGGATCAGCTTCCGGTGCTTACATGCTGGAAGCAGGATGGTGGGCCTTTTATTACATTGCCGGTAGTGCATACCAAGGATCCGGTTACAGGAATCCGCAACGTGGGTATGTACCGTATGCAGGTGTTTGAGAAGAGCGAAACGGGCATGCACTGGCATCTGCATAAAAATTCGGCACGCCATTTTAACGAATACAAACGCTTAGGACTGCGTATGCCGGTGAGTGTTACCCTTGGCGGTGATCCGGCGTATACTTATGCTGCCACAGCTCCTTTGCCCGATGATGTGGATGAATATCTCCTTGCCGGATTTTTGCGCAAGAAAAAAGTGGCGATGGTAAAATGTCTGACCAACGATCTGGAGGTTCCGGCTGATGCTGATTTTGTAATCGAAGGATATGTCGACCCGTTGGAAGATTTTGCGTTGGAAGGTCCTTTTGGCGATCATACCGGTTATTATTCCTTGCCGGATTATTACCCGCGTTTTCATGTTACCTGCATTACACATCGCAGGGATGCCGTTTATCCGGCAACCATCGTCGGTATTCCGCCACAGGAAGATGCGTGGCTGGGCAAGACTACCGAGCGCATTTTTGTAAAGCCAATCAAAATGAGCATGCTTCCCGAAATAGTGGATATGGATATGCCGGCGGAAGGAGTTTTTCATAATATTGCCATTATTAAAATTAAAAAAACGTATGCCGGACAGGCCATCAAAGTGATGAATGCCCTGTGGGGCGCCGGGCAGATGATGTTTAACAAAGTGATGATTGTAGTCGACGGCGAAACTGATGTTCACAATTACCAAAGCATTGCTAAAATTGTTTCTCAGAAAGTAAATCTGCCGGCTGATGTTTATTTTACAAAGGGTCCATCGGATGTACTCGACCATTCGAGCCGGCATTTTGCTTTTGGTGGGAAAATGGGAATTGACGCCACCACCAAGCTACTTAGTGAAAGCGGGAATCTTGTTGCCAAAGCCGAAAATCATCTTTTTATCACGGATAAGCTAAAATCGGCTTTTCCCGAAATTATTGCCGTTAACGAAAATCTGATTTCTGAAGGAATTACTGTACTTATTATTTCGCTGTTGAAAAACAAGAAAAAACAGGTAAGAATATTGCACAATGCCCTTGCATCGTCCGGTTATCTGACGGATATCCGTTATGTAATTTATACAGATCAGGTATTGGATGTGAACCGGATTGGCGACGTGGTTTGGCAGATTGCCAATAATATTGATCCGCAAAGCGATTGTTTTTTTGCTGATGCCGGATTTTGTCTTGCCATTGACGGAACACGCAAAACTAAGGAATGGGATGGTTTTGAACGCGATTGGCCTAATATAATTGCGGCAGACGATGAAACTATCCGTTCGGTGGACGGGAAATGGGAGAAACTTGGTTTGGGGAAATTCATCCCTTCGCCTTCGCTTACCTATAAAAAACTACTTTTCGGTGGTAATGCCATAGTTGACGAATAATTATTTGCGGTCGAAGAAAGGATTTTTGGAATAAGCTGCCAGTGGAATTCCGAAAATTATTTTTACTTCTTTGCCCAGGAGTTTCATTCCCATTGCAGCAAGGCCAATTGAATACATAATGCGGTTGTCCACGCGATTATCGGCGGCAACGGAAGCTGCCGAGCCAATGGCTATGCCTAAATCCACCTGGTTAAAAACACAGGTGCATTCGGGATGTTGATCTTTTTCCGCACAGGTTTTAAATCCGCACAGTCCGCAGTTGAGCCCTGCCGACATCGCTTTGGTTCCGATCAGTACAATGGCTTCTGCCAGAAGAATATTGTTGGCATCGCGGATTAAAAACTCAGCGGCGTTTTTTTTGCCGATTTCAATCATTTGGTCTGAAATACGTTTGATGTCGTTGCCGGCAACAATAGCTATTTCGATGCTGTTGCGTCCGCGTCCTTTTGGAGCCGTACGGGCTGCAACTACCATTTTACGAGCAGTTTCCATCAGCGATTCACCGATGATGCTATTTTCTGTAATTAATGCCATGATAGAAAAGATTAGAGGCATCAAAAGTATAAAAAAAGCCGGTTGGAAGTATTTTCCAAACCGGCTTATGGTCTCCTCGGGGGGGCTCGAACCCCCGACCCATTGATTAAGAGTCAATTGCTCTACCAACTGAGCTACGAAGAGTCGTTTTTTTCGGACTGCAAAGATATAAATTTTTCTAAAAGATAAACGGTTGTGCTGATTATTCTTTTGAAGAAAACATTGCCGGATTTATGGTCGTGCGGATATATCTTTTGGTAAGATCCAAGGAAAAGTGTTTTTCTATATCTTTGGGAAAAATTACATACCCCATGAAATATTCACAAGGATAATGTCTAAACAAACCAAAAATGATATTTTAGGGATATTCCCCCGAGAAATCGGGGCAAGCTATTTTGACCAGTAAAAATAAAATTAATAACAAATGAAAAGAATCACGCAGTTTTTGTTGTTTGTCGTATTTGTCTTATTGACAAACTTTTTACCTCAGCCGTTGCAGGCACAGAAAAAAATCACGGTAGCTTTTTACAATACCGAAAACATGTTCGATACCATTGATGACCCGCACAAAAATGATAACGATTACCTGCCGGGAGCCAAGTTGCAATGGGATAGCAAAAAATATTTTAAAAAAATTGAAAACATCGGCAAAGCGCTCAGTTCGTTCGATTCATCATCGGTAAAATTGCCTACGCTCATTGGTTTGTCGGAAGTGGAAAATGAAACGGTGTTGAATGATTTAATCAAGCGTACAAATCTTAAAAAGGGTGGTTATAAAATTGTTCATGAAAAAAGCCCGGACATACGCGGAATAGATGTGGCGCTTTTGTACCGGGCTAAGTATTTTAAATATATTTCACATAAAGCCATTGCCATCAACTTCCCTGATGATAAAAACGATAAAACGCGTGATATTCTTTATGTAAAGGGGATAGTCGGGAAGTCGGATACCTTGAATCTCTTTATTAACCACTGGCCGTCGCGATTTGGCGGGCAGGAACAATCGGATCCCAAGCGGCAATATGTGGCTTCGGTTTTACGGCATTATTCCGATTCTTTGCTTAGCCGTAATCCGAAAGCATATATTCTGATAGAAGGCGATTTGAATGATGAACCAAATAATCAAAGCGTTGCTACCGTGCTGAATGCTCAGAAGCCTGGAACCAAAATTTATTCTCAGAAATTATATAACCTTTTGTATAAAAAGTTTGAAAAAGGTGAAGGTACTATTTATTACAAGGATTGGGATGTATTTGACCAGATCATTGTCAGTGGTAATTTTTTGAATAAAGGTAAAAAAGGTTTGCAAATCAACGAAAAAGATGTGCATATTTTTAAACCTCAGTGGATGCTTTACCAGAATAAAAAGGGAGAATGGGTTCCCAACCGTACCGAATCGGGCGGAAAATATTTTGGCGGTTACAGCGACCATCTGCCGGTGTACGTAAATATTATTGCCAGGTAAAATCAGTTGCCCAACAATGCAGTTTCAGGGTTATTCCTGTCGAATAATAAAGCCGGATTTTCGAGCAATTCTTTCACCTTGATCAGAAAACTTACCGATTCTCTGCCGTCGATTACGCGGTGGTCGTACGAAAGAGCGATGTACATCATGGGTGCAATGATTATTTGATTATTTAGTGCAATAGGCCGTTGCTGAAGGGTATGCATCCCGAGGATAGCGCTTTGCGGAGGATTCAGGATGGGCGTGGAAAGCAGTGAACCGAAAACGCCACCATTGGTGATGGTAAACGTTCCACCGGACATTTCTTCGAGCGTAAGCTTATTTTCGCGTGCCTTGGAAGCTAATTGTTTTATTTTTAATTCAATTTCCAAAACCGACATGGCTTCGCTGTTGCGGATGACTGGAACGACCAACCCTTTGGGTGCGCTGACAGCTATTCCGACATCTATAAACTTATGATAAACCATTTCATCGCCGTCTATCAAGGAATTTACCTGAGGATATTCGGCTAAAGCCATCGTTACGGCTTTGGCGAAAAAAGAAACCAAACCGAGCGATGAACCGTATTTTTGTTTAAAGCGTTCTCCGATAGCCTTTTTTATTTCAAGAATTGCGCTCATATTCACCTCGTTGAAGGTGGTTAGCATGGCTGTTTCATTTTTTACGGCTACCAGTCGTTTCGAAAGTTTCAACCGGAGTTGCGACATTTGTCTGCGTTCTGTTTCTCTTGAGCCGGAAATAATTTCAATTTTTGAAACCGGAGGCTTATTTTCCGGCTTCTTTTCTGCCGTTGCCATCAGTACTTCTTTCTTTCCAATTCTCAGATTCTGCAAAACTTCGTTCTCCGATATGTGTTTTTCGTCCATTATTTTTTTTGCCAAAGGCGATACTTGAATGTGCGAAATATTTTCGGTTGTTTTTGGTAAAACGTCATTTTCTTGTTTATCATTCTGAAAATTAGTTGCCGCCTGACTGATTTCAACAGTTGCTTCATCCGGTTTTTGTTTGGCTGAGGAATCAATGGTGCAAATAATGCTACCTACGGCAATTGTTTCGCCTTCTGCAACCAAAAGTGTAATCAGCCCATCGTCGGAAGCATTGACGGTAAATGTCGCTTTATCGGAATCAATTTCGGCTAATTCCTGGTCTTTTTCCACCCGCTCGCCGTTTTTTACCAGCCAGGTCATCAATTGCACTTCGGTGATGGATTCACCGGGGCTGGGAACTTTTATTTCTATTTTCATAAATCATTCAATTTTAAATTCTTTTTAATAACTATTTTTTTCTACCCAATGCCATTCGTCGGGGATGCAGGTCATTTTACAACTTTCGTCCCGATAATCACAAGTGCATTCATCCAACGCTTTTTCAATAATTTTACGTTGCTGCAGCACATGCAGCTTACCCGAACCCGTTGCCGGACTTCCACTTTCGGGACGGGCAACCAGCATCATATTCACCGATTTAATATGGCGTAAAAGAAATCCCCAGGCACCCATATTTGCAGGTTCTTCCTGAACCCACAGAAATGCTTGCGCCTTATCATACTTTTGTATGAGTAGATTGAATTGCTTTTCGGGAAAGGGATAGAGTTGTTCAATCCGGATCAACGCTATATTTTGACGGTTGATTTTTATTTTTTCGTCCAGTAATTCATAATAAATTTTTCCGGAACAAAAGATAATTTTTTGAATTTCATTAGGTATAGCCGATTCATCATCAATGATTTCCATAAATTTCCCATGAGTAAAATCGCTGAGTGGTGAAATACATTTTGGATGGCGCAGCAGGCTTTTGGGCGTAAAAACTATCAGTGGTTTTCGGAAATTCCGATGTACTTGCCGTCGCAGTACATGGAAAAAATTTGCTGGTGTTGTGCAATTGACAACCTGTATGTTAAGATTAGCACAACTGTTCAGGAAGCGTTCCTGACGGGCACTGGAATGTTCGGGGCCCTGTCCTTCGTAACCATGAGGAAGCAGAAGCACGAGTCCGTTCATCACTTTCCATTTTTCTTCGGCGCTGCTGATGTATTGATCAATAATTATTTGTGCACCATTCATAAAATCACCATATTGTGCTTCCCAGAGGGTAAGTGTGTCCGGCGAAGCAAGGGCATAACCATATTCAAAACCGAGCACACCATATTCTGATAATAACGAATTATAAATCTGAAACCGAGCTTGATTTTGCGAAAGGTGATTCAAAGGTACATACTTTTCTTCCGAGTCCTCCACGGTGAGCATGGCATGGCGATGCGAAAAAGTACCTCGTTGCGAATCCTGACCGCTGAGGCGAACGGGAATATTTTCATGAAGAAGCGAACCATAAGCCAAAAGTTCGGCCATAGCCCAGTCAGCCATTTGTTTATCAAAAATCATGGAATGTCGCTCCTGTTGTAAACGGACGATTTTCCGGTAAAAAGGTTTGCCGGAAGGCAGTTCCGTTATTTTCCCGGCAATCAGAAGGATGGTTTTCTCATCTACATAAGTTGGCGGTGAAGCCTCAAAATCTTCAGCTTCGGCTTTGACGATGCCAGCCCATTTTTCTTCAAAAAAAGAATACGTCTTTGTTTTTTCGGTAAGCTCGGATTCTTCAAGACTTTTATCGAGATGGTGTATAAATTCCTTTTCGAGGTTTGATGCTTCTTCTAACGTGATGGTATGGTCGGCAGTAAGTTTTTCGATATAAATTTGTAACGGGTTGGGATGTTTTTCGATGAGCTTATAAAGTGTAGGTTGGGTAAAACGGGGTTCATCGCCTTCATTATGTCCGTATTTACGGTATCCTAATAAATCCACAAAAACATCTTTATGAAATTGCTGGCGGAATTCGACAGCTAAATTGACCGCATAAACTACTTCTTCCACATCATCGGCATTGACATGCAGGATAGGCGATTGAATAATTTTGGCAATGTCGGTGCAGTAAATGCTCGAACGCCCGTCGAGATAATTGGTGGTAAAACCGAGTTGGTTGTTTACAACCAAATGGATAGTTCCACCGGTTCGGAAGCCCTCCAGTTCCGACATCTGAAGTATTTCGTAAATAATTCCTTGTCCGGCTACCGAAGCATCGCCGTGGATAAGTATGGGAACAATTTTAGAATAATCATTTTTATAATCCGAATCGGCAAAAGCTCGTACAATGCCTTCAACTATAGGATTTACGGCTTCGAGATGTGAAGGATTGGGCGTAAGCATCAGATGGATTTTTTGGCCCGACGAAGTGAATCGGCTGTTTGAAAATCCAAGATGATATTTTACGTCGCCAAGCAAAGTGGCATCTTCCATTTCTTTTCCTTCAAATTCACTGAAAATATCCTTGAAAGGCTTGTGCAGGATGTTTGCCAGCACATTCAGCCTGCCACGATGAGGCATTCCAATAACCACTTCACGGATATTTAGTTGCGAGCCTTTTTCGATGATTGCTTCCAAAGCCGGAATCAGTGATTCGCAACCTTCGAGCGAAAAGCTTTTTTGTCCGGGAAAACGTTTATGAAGAAAATTTTCAAAATTAACGGATTGATTAAGTTTGTTTAAGATGTTTTTTTTGACTGATGCCGAAAATTCAGGAAGGTTTTTGCTTCCTTCCATTTTTGCTTTAAGCCAGGATTCAATTTCTTTGTTACGAATATAAGCGAATTCAATTCCAAGCGATTGGCAATAGGTCAGCCGGAGATGTTCGATAATGTTGCTGAGTTTGGCCGGGCCTATGCCTATTTCATTTCCGGCAAGGAATTTTTTATTGAGATCGGAAGGTAGCAGTCCGAAATTTTCCAGATCAAGGGTCGGGCTGTGTTTCCGGCGTGTACGCACGGGATTGGTTTTGGTAAACAAGTGTCCACGCTCGCGATAGCCGTTGATGAGATTAATTACCTTAAATTCATTGTTATACTGTAGATGTTCATTTTTAGGTGCTAACGAGTTGGCTTCCGAAAACTCAAATCCTTCAAAAAAAGCCTGCCAGCCGGCATCCACCAATTCGGGATTTTTTTTGAATAGTAGATAAATGTCTTCAATATAATTGCTTCCGGCATTTCCGAGGAAGGAAAAATTTTCCATAGGTATTTTGAATTAATCGTATACAAATTTAGACAAAGTTTTTTTGATAATAACACCTGTTATGGAAAAGGGTTTGTGTAAAATAAAAAAATCCTTCCGGTTTGCGGAAGGATTTTTTTGTTGCTAATAGATAACTATCTCTTTTTATTCAGGATGGATAGCTTCTGATGGACAAACGTCGGCACATGAACCACAATCGGTACACATTTCGGGATCAATTTTATAAATATCTCCTTCGGAGATAGCTTCTACCGGACATTCGTCAATGCATGTACCGCAAGCAACGCAATCTTCACTGATTTTATAAGCCATGGCTAAAAATTTTATTAGTAATTTATCATTGAATAATGGTGCAAATATACAACTAAATTTAAAAACCTAACTTTAGATAAAAATTAATACTTCCTCGTTATGCATTTTCTGTTATACTTTTCGATGAAGTAGTTTTAAACCAACGAGGTATGGTATCAAGCAAAATGATCACCGAAAGCGTAAGTATGATTAAAGTCATCGCCAGGTTGATAATTCCCAGTACGCAGGTTTCAGGATTATACATTTGTGGAATATAAATGCCGGTCATGTTCTTGACGCAGGCGGTAATAGTTGTAATTCCTACAAAAGCCATGGGAATGATGGTAATCCATGCATATTTTGCTTTGCCACGGTTGATGATATAGGAAGTGCCGATGGCAAGCGCAACGGTGGCAAGCAACTGATTTGCCGCTCCGAACATTGGCCAAATGCTTGTTATGCTTCCATTATAGATTAAATATCCCCACGAAAATACAATTAAAAAGCTGGCTAACAGATTGCCGGGTAGCCAGTGGGTTCGTCCAAAAGGTTTGTAGACTTTTCCAAGCATTTCCTGAAGCACAAAACGGGCAATACGGGTTCCGGCATCAATGGTAGTTAAAATGAACAAGGCCTCAAACATAATGGCAAAATGATACCAGTACGACATTAAGCTTTTTAGTCCTGGGATGGATGAAAATATCTGAGCCATACCTACCGCCAGAGAAACGGCGCCTCCGGTACGTCCGGCTATTTTTTCACCCACTTCGGCTGACAAAGCCGGCAAGTCGGAGGTGGTAAATCCCATCTGATGCAACTGAGGTAAAATGCTTGCTATTTTTTCTTTTGGAACATTAATAAGAAAATAATCGAGCGGGAATAAACTGGAAGCTGCAATCAGAGCCAAAATACTTACCATTCCTTCGGCAAGCATCGATCCGACAGCTATCGTCTTGATATGCGATTCCTTCGAGATCATTTTAGGCGTAGTCCCCGAACTTACCAGCGAATGAAATCCTGAAATTGCCCCGCAGGCAATGGTGATAAACAAATAGGGGAATAAAGCGCCGGGAATTATAGGCCCTCCGCCATGAATAAAAGAGGTGAAAGCTGGCATCTTGAGATTGGGAGCTACAATAATAATTCCGATGGCAAGCATGGCAATCACGGTAAGTTTCATGATGGAACTCAGATAATCGCGAGGTGATAATAAAAGCCAGACTGGTAAAACAGACGCAAAAAAACCGTAGCCACAAAGCAACAGCGTAAGTGTTTTATGGTCGAACGTAAACCAGGAGGCAATGGATGAACCCGGGACATAGCGTCCATAAATTACGGCAAGCGACAGTAAAATGACTCCAAAAATGGTAGCTTCAACAGTTTTACCCTTTCTTATCTGAAACATCCATACACCCATCAACATCGCTATGGGAATGGTTGCTGCTATGGTGAAAGTTCCCCATGCACTTTCGGCAAGTGCATTAATAACCACCAGCCCTAAACCGGCAAGAACCAGGATAAGTATCAGCAAAATGGCGATGGATGTGGTGGTTCCGCTCACTTTGCTTATTTCTGTTCGCGCTATTTCGGCTAAGGATTTACCATCGTGATGTATGGATGCGGTAAGGATGATAAAATCGTGAACCGCACCGGCAAATACAGCGCCGACTAACATCCAGATGAACCCGGGAAAATAACCAAATTGTACGGCAAGCACAGGACCTACCAGCGGACCGGCTCCGGCTATGGCGGCAAAATGATGCCCGAACAGCACCCACTTGCTCATGGGATAATAATTTTGACCATCGTATAAACGATTGGCCGGCGTCAACCGGAGATCGTCGGCGGTAGCTATTTTGGCAGCTATAAAACCAAAGTAAAAACGGTAAGCAAGAGCAAAAAACGCCAAAGCTCCTATTACCAAAGGCATTGCATTCATGAAAGTAAGTTTAAATGAATTGGATACATTTTTTAATGAGATAACGACAGATGATTGTTTATCTGTTATTTATCATTACATATACGATTTAATTTCGGCGGCGTGCTCTTTTTCTTCTTCTATGATCTGCTGGATGAGTTTTACGGCGTCTTTCTTGGTCTTTCTCAATAATTCGGTATAAAAATCAACACTTTCCAGCTCAAATTGATGGGCAATTTCAAGGGCTTGTTTGGCCGAATGAATCTTTTTTGCTTTTTCGGCACCCGAATCCTTTTTCTGAAAAATGTGGCTATCGGCAAGATGATTCATATAATCTGTTTCTTCTTCCTGATTAAACTCGAAACTCTCCGGCTCAAAATGACTGGCTATATTCTGAAATGCAGCAATATGACTTATCTCTTTGGCCGCAAGTTCTGTAAAGAGTTTTTTGACGGGCTCGTTATCGGGAATGGCTTTGGCTCCGAGAGTATAAAATTCATGACCGTTTTCCTCGATACGGATAGCGATGTCTATAATTTCTTGTCCTGTGTAATACATGATATTCTCCTGTTTTGGTTTATGTCGGTCAAAAATATAAAATGTTTTTAATCTTCTATACCAAATTTCCGATTTTTTTGATAAAAGTTTTTGAAAATCATTATAAATTATTGATACCTGTTTGGTTAATTATGTTTTTTCACGTCAACCGTTTTAATATCCAACGCATCGCGCAAGCCATTTCCGATAAGCATAAATGCCAATACCATAAGCATTATGGCTATGCCGGGCAAAAGGGCCAGATAGGCATAATGCAATATAATGTAAGCATAGTTCTCTTTGAGCATGGTTCCCCACGAAGGCATAGGCGGCTGCACACCTATGCCCAGAAAACTCAGCCCGGCTTCAATAAGTATGGCAGAGGCAAAATTGGCTGCCGATATTACGATGACGGGCCCCATCACATTGGGTAAAATATGCCTGAATATAATCCTGAAATTGCGAAAACCTAAAGCTTTGCCAGCTTCTACAAATTCTTTTTCGCGTAAGCTCATCATTTGCCCGCGCACCACACGTGCTACTTCTACCCACATGGTCAGGCCTACGGCGATGAATACCTGCCAGAAGCCTTTGCCCAAGGCAAACGTGATGGCAATTACCAGCAACAGGGTAGGGATGGACCAGACCACATTGATAAACCATATGATCAGGTTGTCGATCCAGCCGCGGAAAAAGCCGGCAAGGGCTCCCAGCAGAATGCCAATGACCAGCGAAATGAATACGGAAATAAATCCTACCGAAAGACTTACACGCGTGCCTATCATCAGTTGGCTGAGCACATCTCTTCCGTAACGGTCGGTGCCTAATAAAAACCGCTTTTGAATGATATTTTTTTGAACAATGGTTTGTTGTAGTTCCGAAATAGATTGGCTCTGAAGCCGGTTATCCACATCATAAAAAGTCAACCGGTTGCCAACGACTCTGATTCCGGAACGGCTGATGGAAACGGGAAACACCACATCGGCAAGGCTGAATGTTTTTTCCAATCCCTTGTAGTTAGCCGATCCGGTGAATTCCTCCACCACAATGTTGGCTCCGCAGAAATGATACCGGCTAAACGGAATAAGCGTATAATCGTTTGTTTTTCCGTAAAGCAGGGTGTGAAAAATGCTTGACTTCTGTGCGGCTTCATTTTTTCTAACCATAAGCATTGCAACACTAAATCCGGGCTTTTTGGTGGTTAACTCTAAGTATTGCTGGTTGGCGTAGGGGGACTGATCGGGAGTGATGAGATATCCCAACACTGAGATAACCACGGCAACAGCAATCATACCCATCGACCCGACAGCAAGTTTATCTTTTAATAACCTTCGCCAGGCTAACTTCGACAGCGAACCGGAACTTTCGTATTGTTTTTTCTGTAGGAACAAGATGTTTGATTATTTGTAAAAGTTGTAGTTTAATATGATTTATCGCCGCCAAGCAGGCTTCCCAGTATGCCGCCGCCTATGCCTGCCACACCACGGCTTTCGTCGCGGTTCGACCAACGTGCAGCATTAATAACCCTGTCGGCAAGCCGGCTGAATGGTAAGCTTTGCAGATAAATCAAACCGGGGCCGGTGAGTTGGGCTAAGAATAATCCCTCGCCTCCAAACATGGCATTTTTAAAACCACCTACAAACTGGATGTCGTAATCCACTGTGGGAGCCATAGCCACTAAGCATCCGGTATCCACACGCAGTTTTTCTCCCGGAGCAAGCATTCGGGGGATAATGGTCCCGCCGGCGTGGATAAAGGCTCTTCCATAGCCGCTCAGTCGCTGAAGGATGAATCCTTCGCCTCCAAACAAGCCGGCACCCATGCGTTTGGTAAAGGCAACATCTATATCGATGCCATTAGCCGCACATAAAAAAGCATCCTTCTGACAAATAAATGTTCCTCCAAGCTGATCCAGCTCCAGAAGTATTATTTTGCCAGGATATGGTGCCCCGAAAGCCACATGTTGTTTGCCATGACCGGTATTGAGGAATGTGCTTATAAAAAAGCCGTCGCCCGAAAGCATACGCCTAAACCCTTTAAAGATACCACCTCCCGTTCCCGTTTGCATGGCAATGCCGTCTTCCATATACATCATAGCGCCTACTTCGGCCCGTACGCCTTCGTTAGGGTCAAGCTCAATTTCAACGATTTGCATATCGTCACCAAAAATCTTGTAATCAATTATATCAGCCATTGTTTGTATCGTTTTTGAATTCAGTGCAAAGCTAAGAAAAATACTTCTTTAAAGGATGGTATGTATTAATCTGAAAAAAATTATCGGTAGTCATTTTTATTACCGATAAAAGTATTATTTTTGCAAGCCTAATAAATGGTGGACATAGCTCAGTTGGTTAGAGCGTCGGATTGTGGTTCCGAAGGTCGTGGGTTCGAGCCCCACTTTCCACCCGCCGGTTAAGCCCTGTCAAATGCAATGACGGGGCTTTTTTTATTTTGAAAAGTTGCGATGAATGGCGTGGGCTGATAAATTGTTTCTTTTTTCTGCCGGATATAATAAAAATGCCTTTTCCGATTACCACATTAGGTATGGGAAAAAATGTTACGTGGTATGGATAAAAACCACACGTCGTTTTTACTAAAACCACACGTGATTTTGGGCAAAACCACACGTCGTTTTTGACGAAACCACACGTTGTTTTTTTAATTGCTTGCTAAGCCATAAAATCAGCTTACTTTATTGATGTTGGCATCTTTCAATGCCTTTTTAATCCGGTCGCCCGGACGATAGTTAACATTTACTTTTTTAATACTGTTTATCGATAAATCGGATGCATTAGTTTCTCCTTTGCTGCTGATGGAAGGATAAAAGGTGCCCAGCCTTTCCAGACGAACAATCTTACCCTGCGCCAGCTTATCCTGTATGATGTTTTCAATGGCAATGATAACACCCCGGATATCGGGTTCGGATAAGGAACTGAACTTTTCGACTTCCTTTACAATGTCGTCCATCGTAGCTTCTCCATCATACACTATCTGTAAATAAAACTTTTTGGGACCGCCTCCTGCTATGCCGGGTTTCCCTTTTTCAATTATTTTAACTTTGAAAGCCATAATAAAATACTTTTAAGGATTACTATTTGGGTTAATTAAAAGAATTTTCAATAGAAGCTTTATGAACTGTCGGGATTTTTTACCCGTGGAAAATGTATCAGACCTTGCTTTAGTCGTTGTAAATCAAATTGTTTATTTTTATAATGCAAATTTAATATTTTTTATTATTCTGTTTACCAAACTGGCAAATATTTTTTACAATTTTTTTTAGTTAAGTGTCGGAAGAAGCAGGGTTTACTGTCCCGAGCGAAGTATATTCGCAGGGTATGCCGGATGGCATTGCGTTATTCCCCCGGGAGGGTAATTTACCGGGGATTGGAATCAATACAGGTGAAAATGAAAATCAGGCCTGGGGAAGCTCTTCAAATTGCTGATTGCGCAGTTGGGGCACAAAACCGGCTTCGCGTATGGCTTGTTGTATTCCCTGGGCGTCGAAGCGGTAGTTGGCTCCGGCCACAGATACCACGTTTTCCTCTATCATGATGGATCCAAAGTCGTTGGCTCCGGCATGGAGGCAGAGTTGCCCAACTTCTTTGCCAACGGTAAGCCAGGAAGCCTGTATATTACTGATGTTTGGTAGCATAAGACGGCTCATGACTATCATCCGGATGTATTCATCGGCGGTAACCTTGCCGGTGATGCCAAACTGTTTACGAAGCACAGTGTTTTCATCCTGGAAAGGCCAGGGGATAAACGAGAGGAATCCTGCCGTGTTTTCCGGTTTTTCGGTCTGCACCTGACGTATGGCTGTAAGATGTTCCATTCGTTCGGCTATGGTTTCGATATGCCCAAACATCATGGTGGCTGAAGTTGTTAATCCTAAGCGATGAGCTTCCCGCATAACATCGAGCCATTCCTTTACCGAACATTTGCGTGGCGATATGATCTGGCGTACACGATCGGATAATACTTCGGCACCGGCGCCAGGCAGACTGTCAAGTCCGGCTTCCATCAAACGTTCAAGTACTTCGGAATACTTCATCGAGTCCAATTTTGCCAGGTGAACTATTTCGGGAGGTCCCAAAGCGTGTAACTTCAGGTCGGGATAATGCTGTTTTAGTTCACGAAACAACGTGGTGTAAAAGTCAATGCCCAGTCTGGGGTGCATGCCGCCCTGCAGCAAGAGCTGGTTTCCTCCAAGGCGATAGAGTTCATCTATTTTTTTCTCATACTGCTCTATTGTAGTGATGTATGCTTCGGCATGGTTTTTACCACGGTAAAAATTGCAAAACTGGCAGCCCGATACGCAGACGTTGGTAATATTTACATTGCGGTCGATGAGCCAGGTGACTTTATTGCCTGGATGAAGCGTTGTGCGTATAGCGTTGGCAACAAACATCAATTCGGCTAACGGAGCATTACGGAAAAGCTGTTCTCCTTCGTCAACCGATAAATAATCCCCTTTCAGGGCTTTGGAATATAATGGATCGAAATTCACCGCAGAGGTTAGTTTAGGTGGCAAAAGTACAAAATATCGTTCTGCTATTCACCGTTAACCTCTTTTCAGCTATCTTTGCTGAAAATTTATTGTATATTTATGAATAAATCAACTGATAAAGAACATCTGATAAATGTAGGCATCACTCACGGCGATATCAACGGAATAGGCTATGAAATTATCATTAAAACGTTGATGGATAATCGTATTCTCGATTTATTTACGCCCATTATTTATGGTTGCCCCAAAGTAGCTTCCTTCTACCGGAAAGCATTAAATATTGTTGATTTTAACTTCAATACCATTCACAAAGCCGAAGCTGCCATTCCCAAACGCTCTAACCTTGTATCCATTTACGAGCAGGATGCAAAAATAGATATAGGTACTTCCACACCTGTAGCCGGCGAGTTGGCTTATCTTGCATTGGAAGCAGCTGTTAGTGATTTAAAAGATGGCCATATTGATGTCCTGGTAACAGCGCCCATCAATAAAAAGAATATTCAATCTCCGTTGTTTGATTTTCCCGGACATACCGAATATCTTGCCCAGAAGTTCAACGTCAGAGATTATTTGATGCTTATGGTATGCGACAATCTTCGCATTGGCGTTGTTACCGGGCATATTCCTTTGCACGAAGTTCCTTTGAAACTGACTACTGAATTAATTTTGAGAAAAATCAAAATATTAAATGAGTCGTTGATAAAAGATTTTAATATCCAGAAGCCCAAGATTGCGTTGCTGGGGTTGAATCCTCATGCCGGAGATAATGGTTTGCTGGGGCTGGAAGAAGAACAGATTATTATTCCGGCGGTCAATCAGGCAATGAATAAAGGAATATTGGCCTATGGACCCTATCCGGCTGACGGCTTTTTTGCTTCGTCGACATATACCCAGTTTGATGGTGTTCTTGCAATGTATCATGATCAGGGAATGTTGCCATTTAAAACGCTTGCTTTCGATTCGGGAGTTAACTTTACTGCCGGACTGCCGGTGGTACGTACTTCGCCTGCTCATGGAACGGCGTATGATATAGCCGGTAAGGATCTGGCTTCGCCCGATTCCTTTCGTGCGGCTATTTTCCTTGCCTGCGATATTTACCGCAATCGGCAGATGTTTGCCGAACTGAATGCAAATCCATTAAAAACCGGCGGATTGACTTCCGAAAAATCAGAAGGGTAGAGGAATAAATGATTGGAGATTTTAGATTGCAGATTGTTTAGATTTTAAATAATGTCTGCTCAATAGAAAAGTATAGCTTGTGTGATGATAAAAAATTATACAATAAATCAAATAGCCGGTATTGTTGAGGGAAAATCAGTTTCCAACGGTAATTCATCGCATGCGATCAAGGATTTGCTGATAGATAGCCGAATGCTTGCTTCTCCGGCTACAACGCTCTTTTTCGCATTGGTGAGCCCAAGGAACGACGGCCATAAATATATTGGCGGACTTTATCAAAAAGGGGTCAGGAATTTTGTTGTGTCTCAAAAGGATTTTTCTACAGAAAGTTATTCCCAGGCAAACTTTATTTTTGTTTCCGATACGCTTACTGCCTTGCAAAAGTTAAGTGCTGCACACCGCCAGCAATTCGATATTCCGGTGATAGGCATCACGGGTAGCAACGGGAAAACCATTGTCAAGGAATGGTTGTATCAGTTGTTATCGCCCGAATATAATTTAGTGAGAAGTCCCAAAAGTTATAACTCACAAATTGGGGTTCCGTTATCCGTTTGGCAGATGAATGAGCAGAATCAGTTAGCTATTTTTGAGGCTGGTATTTCGCAACCCGGTGAAATGCAAAAGTTGCAGGCTGTTATTCAGCCTACCATTGGCATTTTTACCAATATTGGTAATGCGCATGACGAAAATTTTACGGGCATCAGACAGAAATTGAATGAAAAATTTCAATTGTTTGATGGCGTTAATTTGCTCATTTGCCGCAATGATGTTCCGGAAATAAACGAGTATTTCCGGCAATTCTCTCAGCAGAAATCCATGTTTACCTGGGGTAAAAACCCCGGCGGTAACCTTTGGTTGAAGAACATTCGCAAATCAAAAGGGCATTCGCTGCTGACGCTCGAATATCAGGATAAAGAACTAAAACTCTTTATCCCGTTCACTGATACAGCATCCATCGAAAATTCCGTTCATTGTTGTGCTATGATGTTGGTGCTTGGCTATGCTCACGAAGTAATAGCTCAGCGTATTAACCGGCTACAGCCTGTTGCCATGCGTTTGGAATTGAAAGAGGGAATAAATAACTGCTCCATCATCAACGACAGTTATAGTTCGGATATTTATTCTCTTAATATAGCCCTCGATTTCCTTAACCAACAAAAGCAACATGCAAAGAAAACTGTTATTCTCTCCGATATTTTACAAAGTGGAAAAACAGAAAAAGAATTGTATTCTGAAATAGCTTCCCTGCTTGCCAAAAAACATGTGAACAGGATTATTGGCATAGGTGAAGCCATTTCACATCAGGCACATCAATTCAAAATGGAAAAGACGTTTTATCCGTCAACTCATGATTTTTTGAATAATTTTCAACCGGCTTTTTTTTACGATGAAACCATATTGCTTAAAGGTGCTCGTATTTTTGAATTTGAAAAAATTGGCCGTTTGCTTCAGCAAAAAGCTCACGAAACTATACTTGAGATCAATCTGAATGCTTTGATTGATAATCTGAATTATTTCCGGTCCAAACTTCGTCCAACTACTAAACTGATGGCGATGGTTAAAGCTTTTTCTTACGGAAGTGGAAGTTTTGAGATTGCCAATACACTTCAGTTTCATCATGCCGATTATTTAACGGTTGCTTATGCCGACGAAGGCGTGGAACTTCGCAAAGGAGGAATTACATTACCGATTATGGTAATGAATCCGGAGGAACAAAGTTTTGATGAAATGATTCAGCATAAATTGGAGCCGGAAATTTATAATTTCAGAGTGTTGCGCCTGTTGGAAGAAGCGTTGCAACGAAGTAAAACTAAAAACTTTCCGGTTCATATCAAGCTGGATACCGGCATGCACCGTTTGGGTTTTGAAGAAAGTGAACTTAAAGAATTGGTAAATCGTTTAACAAAACTCGATAATATTCGTGTACAATCGGCATTTTCGCATCTTGCTACCGCCGACGAACCCGAACAGGATGAGTTTACCCGATTGCAACTTGAACGATTTACCCGTATGAGCAATTATCTGAAAAAAAACATTCCTTATCCTTTTTTATTGCATGTGCTTAATTCAGTTGGCATCACTCGCTTTCCTGAAGCACAATTTGACATGGTCCGGTTGGGCATTGGTTTGTATGGCATTGCTACGGCTAAAGCCGACGAAGATAAATTGAAGAATGTAACAACGCTTAAAACAATTATTTCGCAGATAAAACATATTCCTGCCGGTGAGTCGGTAGGATATAGCCGAAAGTGGATAGCGGATAAAGATAGCGTAATTGCTACTATTCCCATAGGCTATGCCGATGGAATGAGTCGCAAACTGGGTAATGGTAAAGGCAAAGTGATGATTAATGGTAATGCTTTTCCAATTATTGGTAATATCTGTATGGATATGTGTATGGTGGACATTACGGGTTTTGAAGCTATTGAAGGGGATGAAGTAATTATTTTTGGTGATGATTTCCCGATAACCCGACTTGCTGATGCCCTCGAAACCATTCCTTACGAAATTCTTACCGGCATTTCGCGAAGAGTAAAACGTATTTATTATCAGGAATAGATTTCTTTTTAAAAGAGCATATATTTGCAGAATTAAAAAACAAGAGAAAGACGGGATATTTATAAATGAATGTTGAAGAATTTTTTAAACTATTTATGGATGAACTCAGGCAAAACGAGAATCTTCATCCATATTATAAATTTTTAAGCAAAACCTCAGATTTTGAATTTCGTAAAGCATATTTTTGCCAGCGTTTGCAATATATTTATGATCATATTGATGATAAAAAAGCTAAAATATGGGATTGTGGTTGTGGTTATGGGACAACTGCCATTTTTCTTTCATTAAATGGAATATCAACTTATGGGTCGACGCTTGAATTTTATTACAAGGAAATCCCGCAAAGACTTGAATATTGGAAACAATTTGGTAATGTTTCGCTTTTTTCCTACAGCTATGAAGATGTATTCGACACTGAACAAACCACGGCTTCTATTTATGATATTATAATTCTTCAGGATACGCTTCATCATATTGAACCACTCAATAAAGCCTTAAAAATATTTAATAAAGTGCTTAAACCTTCCGGGAAGATTATACTTATTGAAGAAAATGGAAGTAATATTATACAAAATGCAAAGCTTTTTTTACGAAGAGGTTGTAAAAAGGTTATTACTCTTCACGATGAAAAACTTAAAAAAGATATCCTGATTGGAAATGAAAATATCCGGAGTTTAAAACAATGGAAAAAATATCTGGAGGAAGAAACTTTTAAAGTTATTGATGACCAAACCCAGTATATTCGCTTTTTCCCACCATTTAGTTTAAATACTATAAATTTTAAAGAACAAATAAATAAAGAGCAAATATTATGGAAGAAATATCCGCTATTGCGTGATTATTTTTTCTTCGGGCTGAATTTTATTGTTAAAAAGCAAAATTAAGTTTTCCATTAATAAAATCCTATCTCTCTTACTTATATTCCATTAAATGAACATTGCTGTTAACACACAATTATTAATCAAGGACCATCTGGAAGGTCTGGGTTGGTTTGAGTACGAAACGCTTAAAAGAATTACCGTTCAACATCCTGAACATAACTTCCTTTTTATTTTTGGTAAACCGTATGATAAAAGTTTTATTTTTTCTGATAATGTAAGGGCGATAACGGTACCTATTCCCTATAATCATCCTGTCTTTTGGTATTACCATTTTGAACATAGAATTCCTGGTATTTTAAAAAAAAATAAAATTGATTTATTTTTATCTCCCGACGGCATAAGTTCATTAAATACAAAGACAAAGACCGTTTTTGTGATTCATGATCTTAACTTTGAACATTATCCTAAAAATTTATCATTTTTTTATCGTCATTATTATAGATATTATTCTCCTCGATGGGCTGCTAAAGCTCAACGGATAGCTACAGTTTCGGAATATTCAAAAGCAGATATAGTTGCACGATATGGAATCAATCCTCAGAAAATTGATGTAGTATATAGTGCGGCTAAGGAAGCATTTAAACCGGTAGGGAATGATATAAAAAAAATAACAAGAGATACTTATGCCTTAGGTAATCAATATTTTGTTTTTGTAGGGGCTATGATACTTCGTAAAAATCTGATTAACCTCTTTAAAGCCTTCGACCTTTTTAAAAAGAATAATTCCGGTAATGTAAAATTGCTTATAGTTGGTGCAAAGAGGTGGTGGAGCAAAAAAATAAGACAGTCATACGAGTGTATGGAGTATAAGGATGACGTAATTTTTACTGGCAGAGTTTCGGTAGAAATCCTAAATCAACTTATTGGCTCTGCTTTAGCTTTAACATATGTTTCGTATTTCGAAGGCTTTGGTGTGCCTATATTGGAAGGTATGAAATGCGAAACTCCCGTTATTACTTCTAATAGTACATCTTTACCCGAAATAGCCGGAGATGCTGCTTTATCAGTTGATGCTTTTTCCATAGAATCTATTGCAGAGGCTTTAGAAAAACTTTATAAGGATAATGATTTACGACAGCAATTAATTTTGAAAGGGAATATACGAAAAAACGAATATACCTGGCAAATAACTGCTGATAAATTATGGGATTGCATTGAAAAATCATTTTAACAAGATTAACTAATAAATTTGCATTTATAAAAGACGCCATTATTAAGAGGATGTTCGTTTTTACTGCGAAAAAATGATAGATAAATTTCCAAATGATCATTTTTAACATATCAAAACGTACAAAAATTTTGGATTATTAGCTTAACACGTTAAGATATTTAAAGATACTTTCGATAAGAAAGCATAATAAAGCTCACCGGGCAGTTTATTTTAATTTGTGTATGATTATATATTATAATATTTTTGCCTGTTAATTTTAAGATTTACATTTGATGAAATAAAACCCATGTTCGAGATGAATTTTATTTCATTTTTTCATAAAACATTTACGAATGAAAATATTATCTATATTAATACCCGCATATAATGAAGCTGGTACCATCAGATTTATTCTTGATAAAGTATTAAACGTGCAATTAATAGAAAATATTGAAAAGGAAATTATTATTATTAATGATTGTTCCAGAGATAATACACGGCAAATTATTGAGGAATATATTGAATTACATCCTCAATCGGATATTAAATTATATAATCAAACGGTAAATCAGGGTAAAGGAGCTGCCATTCATCGTGCTATAAAAGAAGCCACTGGCGATTATCTTATTGTGCAGGATGCCGATATGGAATATGATCCCGAAGAATATAATGTTTTATTAAGACCGATTACCGATGGTTTTGCCGATGTGGTATATGGTTCGCGGTTTATGGGAGGCAAACCACATCGTATTTTGTTTTTCTGGCATACTATCGGAAACCATTTCCTTACCTTTCTATCCAATTTATTTACAAATCTTAATCTTACGGATATGGAAACCTGCTATAAACTTTTCCGGTCAGAGATTATTAAGCCAATTCATTTTAAAGAAAAACGTTTTGGTTTTGAACCGGAAGTTACGGCAAAGATTTCTAATGTTAAAGGAATCCGGATTTACGAAGTGGGTATTTCTTATTATGGTCGTACATACGATGAAGGGAAGAAGATTGGTATGGCTGATGGTTTCAGGGCACTTATATGTATTATTAAATATGGATTGTTCCATAGATAATATACAATATTTTTCTGTCAAAATAAATTGTTAGTATTGGAAATATATTAATTATTTCTTATTGCGGTTGTCCGGTAAAAAATAAACCTAAATTGTCCAATAGAGCAAATAGAATATATGATTAAAGAATCAGGACAAAAATTTCTAATGGACACCATTAAGAATTTAAGAGAGAATTGTATTTATTAACCTGAGTTCGGGTTAAGGATATGAACAAAGGGATGTTAATAAATTATTGATATATAGTAGCATTGTTTTTCTTAATTTTATGGTTCCAACAAACAAAAAAGGATAACAATGCTTGTCTCCTATAACCGATTTACTGAATTAAGTCATAGATGTGCACTTGCGTTTATGCTTTTCATGCATTTTAAACCTACCAGACACTGTTTCATTAATAGCTCTTACGCAAATGAGTATATTATTTCTTCCCTAAAAAAACATCGATTAAAACCGATATTCAAAAATCCGACCCGAAAACCATCGAAGCCTACAAGCAACTATTATTTCCCGCTGCTTAACCCGAACTCAGGTTGTTAGATCGGCAAAAACTATATGTTTCTTATTTCTTATGCTGCATAATATAACAAATTTATTGCTATAAACGACACTATTCTAATATTTTATATACCTTTTGCCTTGCAACGATTTTATTCTATTAAAGTAGAATTTGGTGAAAATTCCAATCAACTTGCTCTCTTCTTTTAAGTTGCTTAGATTGAATGAAGATTACGATAAAGCTTTCCTTCATCTTAATGAATTACAATATACGAGAACCTACTCAATTGCCAGGATATCTATTTTCTTCTTTGCTTAATTAGTCTGATTAATGAGATTTTATTTTATAAAGCTGACAATTATTATTGCTATAAATTAAATTATAATTATCTAAGACAACATTCTTTATATTAAGATTGCAAGAGTCAGATATCTTCTCAAAAGTACCTAATACAAAAACATAATCAATTTTAACTTTTGTATTTTCCATATTGCTTTCCCAGAAAACACATGGAAATTCATTTGAAGATAAATTTCCCAAAAGAATATTTGGCATAATGTTTTTGTTCCATTTTAGGGGGAAATAACCTGTTCCACATTCATAGTTTTCCAAAATAATCATAGGTTTGTCAATCCCTAAATAGTTGGAGAAATGTCCAACTAACCAATTATCAGAATAATTAAGGGGTAGGACTATACTATTTGGTTCTATTTGTAAAGATGCTTCATTACAGTTCACGGCAATTTTATTTAAAGTTTTAATGGCAGAGGCATAATATTTTACTAGCTTAAAATTACAATACAAAACTACTATAACAGATAAAATTATTAGCCACTTTGGATATTTCTGTGCCGAAAGCCAAATAATTAACAGAATAAAAAATAAAAATCCCAATCTTGCAGAGAGAAAGCCGGCAGAACCGTTTGAATCGGGCAGTACAAAATACATGATTAGAATTATTATCGCTGCAAAAATCCATAAATCTGAAATATAAAGATTGCCTTTAATAGTCGAATAAAGTTTTCTTTTTGAGAATGAATGAAACTGTGAACCTATAGCGTTAATTCTGTTATAAAATGCTGCTAATAGTAAAATTATAATGGAATAAAATATCTTTTTTGTATATACTTCTTCAATTGAAATATTGTAGATAATAATTGACCTTATGTTTTTTAGCCAATCTATTAACTCTTGTGGCTTCAAAAAAACGTTGTTTCCTGTGGATGGTCTGGAATAAAAATAATAAAATAAAAGTAATAGTGGAATAAATGAAATTATAATTAAAGTTTTTGTTTTTTTTATTGCATTTATCATGCATTTATTTAAGCTGTTTGGACTGTTGATAGCTTGAACGACATTTTTGAAAAATACATTTAATCCTATTAATAATAATGTAATTGCAAAGACTAAAATGTGAGAAAAGTAAGTAAGTATAATAAATAAAAAGAAGATAATCTTTCTTTTAATAGAAAAATTATCCTCATATTTAATCCAGTATTGGAGTGTGATGAACATGAAAATAATAGCAATAGAGAAATTATAGAATCCCAACATAAACATAAAAGAATATGTAAATGGGAAAATTAAATAGCTAAAGAATATATTTTTAGAATTAATAACTTTTACTAATCTACGAAATGCATAAGGCAGGCCAATAAAATATAAAATAAGAAATACTTTTTCTGCAATAAAGGCAGGAGTAAATTTATTTAATATGGATAAAAATAGATGACTAGTCCAATTAGGAACAGGTTCAGGATTAAAAATAAAAAAATCATTAAGTTTAGATTCAAATAGAAGATTATTAATAAGATTTGAATTATATAAATGGGCTGCTCCATCCATCGTTGGAAAAAACTTTCCAACAAAAATCGGAATTAAATTAAGGATAGTTATAGATAAGAAAATCCAATTTTCAACTTTATCTATTTTTTCAAAATTTATAGTCATATGTTGCTTTATTTTGGTTGCTAACATTAAGCATGTAGTTTATAACGAAACTTGAAAGACAAACCTTTCAAGCCACATCAATATTTATTTGGAATAAAATATTTATTTTTATAATGCAACATTAAAAATAAACCAAAATTAGTTTTATAAATCAAAAATGGAAGGAAATTACTAGTGTTGCGTTATAAATCGAATAAATCCAATTGGTTATAAAGGTCATTAATTTCGGTATTCTTTAAAAAATTTGTAAAAAGCTCATTTAAAGGTATTTTATTAAATATAGATGTGCTTATAATTTGTGAGATTTGGCATAGAGTTAATGGTGTTTTGAACTGTTTTTTTGCGTATGCTATCAACAAATAAGTACTGATAGCCATCCAAACTTGGGTCTTTACAGTATTTGAAGAAGTACCCCAAAATATCTTTATTCGTAAATGCTGTTTTATCCATTAAAAAAATAATTCTATTTGCCAACAATGTTCATAAAGTAATGCAACCATCAAAGTATCAATTTCAAAATTATTTGAAATGAATACTAGTTTTTTCTGTTTTCTGTGTCTTAGAATTTCACTCTTCTCAATTTCTTTGGATATAATTTCGAACTTTTGTTGTCTTTAAGTTTTATTATCTGGTCGCATCGTAAACCGGTTGATTTGTTAATCTTTAAAGCGTTGACTCGCACAAAACTAAGGTTAATTCTAGCTCGGGTAATAAAAAAACTGCGTTCTTTTCTATATTGAATAATCTTTCAAAATCAAAGTAACCTTTGTCCATTATATAAAAAGCATCTTTTTCAATATCAAATAAATCCAAAGCATAAATGGTGTTTTGCAAATCCAGATCAAAATCGTTTTCGTCTTGATATAATGGTCGAACAAGATGAATTAGATAAACAGTAAAGTCGGCATATATACGCTAATCCCTGTTTCCATTAGCTCTTGTTAATGTTGAAAGGGTAACAAGTTTCTTAATTCCAAGATGGTAAACCTTTTTATTCTGTGCTTTCAAACATGTAAAAATATCTCGAAAACTTTCTCTTTGGGTAAGTTGATCAAACATCATCGAAAGAAATTGGCTCGAACAATTAAATTTCTGAACTTTATAATCACCCTGATAACGTAAAACACATTTATCAAATTCATAGCGACTAACCAATGATACCAATTGAGCAAAAACAAACTTTCCTTTATTCACGATTTTTTTTGCGAATCTATCGTGAATCGAAATCAAAAAATCAAAGAACGGGTATAACCTACTGAATTTATATTTATTATCAAAATCTTTCTAAAAACAACGCAACACTAGTGATATATTTTTTATAAAATTCAAACAATATCATTTTTAAATTCGAATAATTGATGAATTGTTTTAATACAACTAAGTATAAATAAAAGATCATATTAGGAGAAAAATATTTTTCTCCTAATATGACATCTAAAATTGGTTTTTTACTTATATACTCATGACTCTACTTTGAAAACAAAATATTTAGAATAAAATATTTATATAGAAATCATGAAGCGAAAATTTATGTTTATTCAAAAGAAATATTAAAATCATCTACGTAAAACTCAAGTTTTTTAGGATTCCATACATAAACTCTTATTTCATTTTTAAGATCAAGATTGGCAGGTAAATCAAAACTTGCTTTAACTTCCATCCATTCTTTAGCTTTTGTTACAGCATTAAAACCAGCATTTTTCCAGAATATTTGTTGTCCGTTATTATTTATTTCAATTACGATGGAAGCATCAGGATTAGCTGTGAGCGAATAAGCCCATATTGATACATTAACTTTTTTGGGCAATTTTGTTAAAACATCACCCAATATGGAATTAAATCCATAACTAAAAATATTAGATGTGTCCAATTTGCAGGAATAGACGCCTGAATGGGCTATGCCTTTAACCAGGTTAACAGGGTTGTTCCACATTTTTACATTATCCAAGTCATTGGTAAATGTAGTCCCGTTGTTTTTTGATTTGTTGTTGCACGCAACTAAAATTGCAGCCATAGCTACAAATAATAATACTTTTTTCATTTTCTTTATTTTATAATTGGTTTAATATAGAAATTATGTTATTTTATATTAATAATTTTTTTGCAAAAGTAATATTTTTTTAAAAAGAGTTATTGTTTTTTAGTTTTTGCGCTCATCGTTGTATTTTTTTTCTAACTCTTTATTCATTATTTCGTCCAGGCTTATCTTTAATTTTTTAGCTTGTTGTTCAAGTAGTTCTTTTCTTGACTGATCATTGAGCATTTGCAACTTGTAATAAGTCATCCACTCCGCTTTAGTATGTTGAGTGGCTTTATTATAATTTTCGGTAAAAGTATATTCAGCATTCCGCCTGGTTTCTTCTTCAAGACTTCTATTGTTTATTTTGGCTTGTGTAACCATATTTTTAAACCATACAATATATAGCCGTATATCATTTTCATAATCATATATCAGGTCGTCCTTATAATTTGGGTAATAAAGTTTATAAAGATTATCCGAAAAGTTCCAAAAAGCGGTATAAAGAAAACGTTCGGTAATCATCAAGAAAACAACATCACGTTTTTCAACTTCTTCTTTAAGATTTATTTGTTCAACGGTTTTTGGGGAGAAATATGAATCTGGATAAATTTTTGAATTATAATACCAAAAAGAAGCATTATTGAAAACATTATCAGGAATTTTATATCTCATGATGTTGAAATAAAAGCTATCGCCGATCACCAAAACCGAGGGTTTGGTTTGATGAGGCTTGTTAATAAATTTAACTTCAGGATAAGCCATTGGGCTATGAGGCAATTTCCATAAAAGGTTCATGGCGTTCCCCATGTCATAATCTCCCCCCCTGAATTTACGAGAAACATCTATTTTGCTCCAATTTATTTCCGGCAGATCAATATTACGTGTTTTTTCGATGTATTTAATTAAGGAATCGCCTGCCAGTATAGCTCCATATTCGCTCCAGTGAATACCGTATTTAGGAAATAAGGGATATTTTGATGTTTTTTTTAATGATTTAAAATATCGGTTGAAGTCAATATATTTTATGCCTAATTCATTACAACGTTGAGTATAATAATCATAATTGGAAATGGTTTTTTGTTGAGGGTTGTAAGCATCGGGTATGTATTCGGGGTAAAAACTTGCTTTACCCGGTTCAAATACTACAACCAAATCAATGTTTTTTTTGGATTTGAGTTCTTGTTGTAAGAATTTAATTCTTTCGAGTTTTTTGTTTATTGTATTTTTACCGATAAAATGCCTGCCTATATATTCTAAAATATAATCTTCTTCAAATAAATAGCCTTTTTTACCAACAATTGTACCCTCAGCATTGGCCTTATTGTAGATGCAAAATTCGATGGTATTGTGAAGCCGTACAAAAAACTCCCGAAACCCGATGTTTTCTTCAAGGTATTTATTATATTGTTGTTGATATTTTTCAGAAAACCAGTCTGAAATTGAGAACACAGGCTTTTCTATGGGGGTATACGCTCCACCTAATGAGTTTAGTTTTATTATAGGATATATTTTCTGAAGGACAGGAAGAAGTAAAACAATAAAAATCAGTGTAAATAAAAAGAATTTAATTTTTTTCATCCGGCTATTAATATTAAAAACGGAAATAAATAAATGGATTAAATCCCGATGAATTAATGGAACTGATGCTTACAACCAGTAATAATAAAGCGATACCCGTAAAAACAAAATAGGTGGCAACCTTATGCGCTGGTTCATAAATGCGAACCTGCCATTTTTCCATTCCTTTGATAATGCCCCAAAAGGAGAAAAGCACTGCAAAAATTAAAATGAACCAAAATTTTTGGCTTATTTCGATGTCGCTAGTCTGAAAATTAAAACTGAACATTTTACCAAGGAACTTCCATGCTGATGAAAGATTTTCGGAGCGGAAAAATACCCAACCTATCATTGTAATCAGAAAAGTAAATAATGTGGCGGGTAATTTCCCGATTTTTTGAAGTACTTTTAAAAGAAAAACTCTGTCGAGGATAAGAAAAAGGCCATGATAGGCACCCCAAAAAATAAAAGTCCATGCTGCGCCATGCCAAAAACCTGAAATAAGAAAAACGAAGCAGAGATTAAAATACATGCGTTGTTTCGAAACCCTGTTACCACCTAAAGGAATATATAAATAATCTCGCATCCAACGGCTAAGCGTCATATGCCAACGACGCCAGAATTCGGTAATGCTTTGTGAAATATATGGATTGTTAAAGTTTTCGGGGAAAACAAAACCCATCATTCGCGCCATACCTATTGCCATATCGGAATATCCTGAGAAATCAAAATAAATCTGAAAGGTGTAGGCTAAAATTCCAATCCATGAAAGTGATGTGGTAAGTTGTTCGGGAGCAAGTGCAAATACCTGATCGGCAGTTTCGCCCATCACATTGGCAATTAAGACTTTCTTTGCCAACCCGATAATAAAACGGAAAAATCCGACGAGCCGGTTATCAATATTTTCCTTGTTTTCACGACTTAATATTTGATCTGCTATTTCATTAAATCGTATAATGGGACCGGAAATGAGTTGAGGGAAAAATAAAATATACAAGGCATAATCGGTAATGTGTTTTAACGGAGGTTTGTCATTTCGATAAACATCAATCAGATAACTCATTTCATGAAATGTAAAAAAGGATATACCGATAGGCAGAATGACTTTTGTCCATTCAAATGGGCTTATTCCGAATTGAGTTAGGGTATAATTAATATTTTCGATAAAAAAGTTGGCATATTTAAAATAAGCCAGTAACCCAATATTTACCGAAAGAGCAAGTGTAAGAAGCATTTTTTTTCGCTTCCCTGACGATCGAAAAATATATTTTGCGAAAAAGAAATCAGCTATAAGTGAAAAAAGAACAATTAAAACATAAACCGGAGCACCCCAGGTGTAGAAAAACAGGCTGGCAATAACTAACCAAATATTTTTTAGCTTCTTGGGGACAAGGTAGTAAACTAATAGGACAATTGGGAAAAAGTATAGTAGAAAGATGCTGCTGCTAAAAACCATATTAATGATTACAATAAAAAACTAATAATTACGCAATTAATAAGTGCCTGTTATTTAAACTATAGATAAAAATGTGTAAAATTTGTGAGCAAAAATAATGAAATTTATTAATGTTCATGATAATTAATTGGTAATAATGATAGTTTCTTTTTTATGAAATATTGTAAGTGGTTTTTGCTTTTATGAAAAATACGGGGAAGGTAAATGCCTATAATTCCAAGTGCGGTTAACCATATTCCACTTATACAAAGGAGTGTTATAAGCATAAAGATTCAACTTGCAACTTGGAAGATAATCCAATATTAAATTATCAGAACTTATCATTTGCTACAACATTCCTTGTCTTTTGAGTTTCCTCAAACTTACTGCAATCTGTTTCTACCGTAAGTTCGTCATAGGGTCTTTCGAAATCATCCATGGGAACTTTCAATGATTTATCGGCATAAATCTTTTTCATATAAATAGCCCAGATAGGTAAGGCCATGGTAGCTCCTTGCCCTAAAAGTATAGAACGAAAATGAACCGAACGATCTTCATTGCCTACCCAAACGCCTGTTACTAAACTTGGAGTTAAACCCATAAACCAGCCGTCGGAATTATTTTGAGTAGTCCCGGTTTTTCCGGCAATCGGATTAGTCAATCCGTATTTATAACGTATACGGGCACCTGTTCCGCTTTCAACTACACCTTTCATCAATCCAAGCATAAGATAAGCTGTTTGTTCGCTCATGGCTTCTTCTTGTTTGGGAACAAACTTGGAAATCACATTGCCGTTTTTATCTTCAATACGGGTAATGAAGATAGGTTCTGTATAAATACCTTTATTGGCATAAGTAGACATTGCTCCAACCATTTCGGATAACTTAAGATCGGCGGTGCCAAGACAAATGGAATAGACTGGATCGATATGACTTTTAACACCCATTTTTTGAGCTACTTTTATTACTGCTTCGGGCCCATATTGTTTGATAAGGTATGCTGATACCCAGTTGATAGAATTAGCCAAAGCCCATTTAAGAGTTACCATTTCGCCTTCGCGGTCGTGATCTGAATTCTGGGGTGCCCAGGTGCTTCCATCATATAACTCAACGCTTTGTTGTACATTGGGAACCTTGGAGCATGGCGAGTATTCACCTTCCTGCATGGCAACAGTATATACGAAGGGTTTAAAGGTTGAACCCACCTGACGTCGGCCTTGCATCACATGGTCGTACTGAAAATTTGTATAGTCGATGCCCCCGACATAAGCCCTGACGAAACCGGTTTGAGGTTCCATTGACATTAATCCCGATTGTAAGAAGTATTTGTAATATCGTATGGAATCCCATGGCGACATAATGGTGTCGCGATTGCCTCTCCATGTAAAAACACGCATTGGAGTTGGTTTATTAAAGTTTTCCCTGATTTCATCGTTGGACAATCCGGCTTTTTTAAGCAGCCGGTAACGGTCGGTGCGATGCATGGCGTCGGTCATTATTTTATCAATGACTGGTTTGCCTAAACGTGAATCAAAAGGCGCATCTTTTACACCTTTCCAGTGTTTGAAAAAAGCTGGCTGAAGTTCATTCTTTAAGTGTTCGCTAACTGCTTCTTCGGCATATTGCTGCATTTTGGAATTGATGGTAGAATAGAATTTCAGGCCATCTTTATAAATGTCATATTTTGATCCGTCGGGTTTAGGATTTTTATTGATCCATCCGAAAAGAGGATTGGTAGCCCATTGAATTGAATCATAATGATAATCCTGAGCATCCTCATAATCATCCTTATCGGGTTTGGAAGCATACAATATTTTTCGAAGGTATTCGCGGAAATAAGTTGCCAGTCCGGAAGTGTGATCCTCCAGTTGATAATGTCGCATATCCAAAGGGATGACACGTAGGGAATCATATTGTTCCTGTGTAAGAAAATCGTGTTTCATCATTTGATGTAATACAACTTCTCTTCGTTTGATTGCTCTTTCGGGATTACGAACAGGATTGTACCATGAAGGCGCTTTTAAGATTCCGACGAGTAAAGCCGCTTCTTCAACATTGAGCGAATCGGGGGATTTATTAAAATAAGTCTTGGCTGCCGATTTCACACCAAAGGAAAGGCTTCCAAAATCAACAGTATTGAAGTACATGGCAAGGATTTCCTTTTTGGTATAGTTTCGTTCAAGTTTGGTTGCAACTACCCATTCTTTAAGTTTGATAAAAACGGTTTCGAAAAACGTACGATCAGGCTTCCGGGGAAATAAATTTTTTGCAAGCTGTTGCGTAATAGTGCTGCCACCACCTTTATTATCACCAGTAATTAACCCCCAGAATACACGGAAAACGGCTTTGGTATCTACGCCGGAATGACTGTAAAAACGTGAGTCTTCAGTGGCGATCAATGCATTTAATAAGTTGGGCGACAAATCGGAATAATGGGAGTTAGAACGGTTTTCGATATAATATTTGCCTAACAATTCCTGGTCGGAAGAAATAACTTCGGAAGCAAGATTGCTTTTAGGATTTTCCAGTTCCTCGAATGAGGGCATAAATCCCAGCAGGCCATAGGAAATGGCAGTGAATAATAAAGCAATAAAAATTAAAACTACACAATAAGATATCCAAAAACGTTTTTTCCAGTAGCTAAAATCTTTTGTCTTTGTCATGATTAAGAATCAGTGATTTATAAATTATTGTTTTTCTATTCGTAACCCAATATCTTTAATGCCTGTTAAGTTTTTTTGCCGCATTGCCTGCTGAAAACGAAACTTATACACTCCTTTCAATGGAAACCGGACTCCTTTTTTAAAAAGGATGCGATTATCTTTAATTTTTCCCAAGCCCCTTCCGAGCCATTTTCCGTCGGGTGCAGCAAGGATGCATTCTATGGTATCCCTGCTTACCTTTTGGTTGGGATATTCTGTTTCCAGAAAAAATAAGATATTGCTGTATTTATAGTCTGTAGTATTGCGCAGATTTATATACAAATTGTTTAATGAATTTATATCGGAGATGGTAACTGTAAGAACTTTAATGTCGTTGATATCCCAACCTTTTTCTTTTACTGCAACGCTGTCGTCGAAGATACGGTTTGAATCGCAGGACATAAAAGGCACAATTAAAACCAAAAGGATCAATAATTTTATTTTTCTGATTATCATCATATACCGATAAAAATATAAATGTAAGTTATTTATCAAAGCGGTTAAGATCATCCTGTCCGACTCCATTTTCAAATTCTGTTTTTTGTTCTTTTGTCATGGCAAAATCTTCCAGTTTATCAGGCAGAATTCCTTTTGCATTTTTACTTATAATTTCAGCTACTTTGTCGATAGAAATAGCGAGCATATTCGACTGGTCGTTGAGGTATGCATACCACATCATTTTCTTAAAAATGTCTGTTTTTTGATGATTTGCTTCTCCTTTCTTGGTTTTCAGAACAATGTCGCTGTTTGGAAATTCTTTTAATGCATCCTGATAGGTGGCATATTCATAGTTGAGGCAGCATTTAAGTTTTCCGCATTGCCCCGCTAATTTCTGTGGATTTAGCGAAAGTTGTTGAATGCGGGCAGCATTCGTAGTAACAGAATTAAAATTTGTGAGCCAGGTGCAGCAACAAAGTTCTCTTCCGCAAGAGCCTAACCCGCCCAAACGACTGGCTTCCTGTCTTACGCCAATTTGCCGCATTTCTATTCTGGTTTTAAAATCATCGGCCAATAGCTTAATCAATTCTCTGAAATCAATTCTTTCGTCAGCGGTGTAGTAAAAAATGGCTTTGGTATCATCGCCCTGATATTCTACATCGTTGATTTTCATTTTAAGATTTAATTTCGCAGCGATTTCCCTGGCTTTGTACATGGTAGGGTTTTCTTTTTCCACCGATGTTATCCATTTTTCGATGTCGGTTGTCCGGGCTTTGCGATATACTTTTTTAAAATCTTTTGTATTATAATTTATTCCACGACGTTTCAACTGAAAACGAACCACATCGCCTGTGGCGGAAACAATGCCGATATCGTGTCCGGGAGAGGCTTCCACAGCGGCAATATCTCCTACATGTAAATCCATATCAGGTGTTATCCTGAAAAAATCTTTCCGGTTGTTTTTAAACCGAATTTCCACACAGTCGAATAAAGCTTTACTTTCGGGCAATGTAGTGTTTTTCAACCAATCATAAACATCCAACTTGCACATTCCGTGGCTGAAAGCCGATTCATTTTTTTGATAAATTTTAATATGATGGCTACATCCCCTGGATAAAAAGGGATTAGTATCTATATCATCTTGATTCTTGTCCATTTCAATATTCTTTAAGTGCAAAAGTAAACTTTTTTGAGATGGCTTTATTGTTTCCCTCTGCCGATTTTCAATAATTTACTGCAAATAAGCGATAAATCCAGAAAAAGAACCGAAGCGTTGGCATTACGTTCAATGTGAAATATGGCTTTGTTGAATTCATCCGTAAACGGCAAAGCATTGCTCGAATTAATAAAAGCCGAAAATTTTGTGATAAATTCCATCTCTTCGCCTTCGAGTTTGATGGTTGTTGGTGGCGTATATTGATAAAGCAGGCAATGACGGATGGTTCGCAATCCATAGTTGAGAAAAGCTTTTTGTTTTTCCCTGCTAAATTTTGAAATTTCGGATATGATTTCAAGGTTTGGAGCTATTTTATTCTGGAAACAATTTCTCATCCACTGACGAAACAGGATAAAATTTTTCTTTTCTGTCTCGCTGTCATTTAATAAATTAATGGCTTCAATATAATTACCGTTGGCCTGGTTGATTATTTGTTTTAATTCAGCAGGGTCTGATTCATAATGCTGATGTAATTCCTGATATAGGTCATTATTGGCAATTTTGGGGATTTTCACCAATTGCGTCCTCGACAAAATGGTATTGATGATAATGTCCGGATTTTCGGAAATCAGTATAAAAAGTGTTTTCTCGGGTGGTTCTTCCAGAATTTTAAGGATTTTAGGAGCGGCCGAATGAAATAGCTTTTCCACCATCCAGATGATCATAATCTTGTATTCCGATTCAAAGGATTTATAGCTGAGCGTTTTGATGATATTATTGCAATCGTCAGCATTAATAATGCCTTGTTTTTTTTCGATATCAATTTTTTCATACCAGTCGGTGAGATTGATATAGCCGTTGTTTTCGAGAACCAGTTCGCGCCAGGGCTTTAAAAATTCCTTGCTGGTAGGCTTGTCGGACGAATCTTTTGTTTTGGATACAGGGTAAACAAAATGTAAATCCGGATGAATAAGCTTATTAAATTTGATGCAGGATGGACAATGTCCGCAGGAGTCGTCTTCCTGCCGGTTTTGGCAATTAATATACTGAGCATAAGCTAAAGCGAGGGGAAGCTTTCCACTTCCTTCCGGTCCCAAAAACAACTGAGCATGGCTTACCCGCTGACTGCTTACGGTTTGAATTAATCGTTTTTTAACATTTTCCTGACCAATAACCTGCTTGAATAGCATAAAGATAACTTAGAAATAGATTTTTTCCAAAAATAAGGAAAATTTCCAATGGTCTAAGCTCCCTTGAAAGAAACTGTATTTTTATGGGCACAAATTTTTGCAGTGATAAATTCACGATTTAATCGTGCAATATTTGTAATCTTAACCAATTTAGGACATTCTGCTTCGCAGGCATAAGTGTTCGTACAGTTTCCAAAACCTAATTTATCCATAGTATCAACCATGTTCTGAACTCTTTCCATTGCTTCGGGCAATCCCTGAGGCAGGAGGGCGAGGTGGGAAACTTTTGCAGAAACAAACAGCATGGCGGAAGCATTTTTACAGGCGGCAACACAGGCGCCGCAGCCGATACACGCAGCGGCATCCATGGCAAAGTCGGCTTTGTATTTAGGAATAGGAGTGGCGTTGGAATCGGGAGTACTACCGGTATTGACAGATATATAACCACCGGATTGGATTATGCTATCAAAAGCGGTGCGGTCAACTATCAGGTCTTTGATTACCGGAAAGGCTCTGGCTCGCCAGGGTTCCACAACAATGGTAGCTCCATCCTTAAATTTGCGCATATGCAACTGGCAGGTAGTGATGGCATCGTCGGGACCATGCGGGCGTCCGTTGATATACAAACTGCACATTCCGCAAATGCCTTCTCGGCAATCGTGATCGAAAGCGATAGGTTCCTCATTTCTGAGTATCAACTGTTCGTTCAGGATGTCGAGCATTTCGAGAAAGGATGTGCTTGATGAAATATCCGATAATTTATATTTTACAAACTTTCCTTTTGATTTTGCATCTTTCTGTCGCCAGATTTTTAACGTAAAGTTCATGGTTAAATTTATTTATAGTTACGTTGTTTTACTTCAATATTTTCGTAAATCAAAGGTTCTTTGTTCAATAAAGGTTCTTTTCCTTTACCCTGGTATTCCCAGGCGGCGGTGTACATAAAATCATCATCATTGCGAAGGGCTTCACCTTCGGGGGTTTGATATTCTTCGCGAAAATGTCCTCCGCAGCTTTCGTTGCGGTGAAGTGCATCTTTGGCTAATAATTCACCCAGTTCAAGAAAATCGGCAACACGACCGGCTTTTTCCAGTTCAGTGTTTATCGCATTGAGTTCTCCGGGAATTTTAACATCATTCAGGAAAGCTTCCCTGATTTTTATGATTTTTTCGATGCCTTGTTTTAAACCGCTTGCCGTACGTCCCATGCCTACATGTTCCCACATTGCTTTTCCCAATTCTTTATGAAAATGGTCAACGGTGTGGCTTCCACGGATATTTAATAATTTTTCCAGATGGCTTTTAACATCGTTTTCAGCTTCGACAAATTCGGATAAATCTGTTGATAATCGCGGAGTATGTATTTCGTTGGCAAGATAGTTTTGGATGGAATAGGGAAGCACAAAATAGCCGTCGGCAAGTCCCTGCATCAGAGCCGAAGCCCCGAGACGGTTAGCGCCATGATCCGAAAAATTAGCTTCTCCGATAACAAACAGTCCGGTAATATTCGACATCAATTCATAATCGACCCAAAGGCCTCCCATGGTATAATGGACAGCAGGATAAATCATCATCGGGTTGGCATAGGGATTTTCATCTACTATTTTTTCGTACATCTGAAAGAGATTGCCGTAGCGTTCCTCTATCACGTTTTTGCCCAGTCTTTGAATGGATTCTTTAAAATCAAGATAAACAGCAAAGCCTGTTTCACCCACACCATAGCCGGCATCGCAACGTTCCTTGGCTGCCCTCGAAGCTACATCGCGGGGGACGAGGTTGCCATAGGCCGGATATCTTCTTTCGAGATAATAATCACGGTTTTCTTCGGGAATATCATTTGGATTTAATTGTTTTTTACGAATTTGCTCAGCGTCGTTTTTATTTTTCGGAACCCAGATACGTCCGTCGTTACGGAGGCTTTCGCTCATCAGTGTCAGTTTCGACTGCGATTCTCCATGTACGGGTATACAGGTAGGATGTATTTGAGTAAAACAAGGGTTGGCAAAGCATGCTCCTTTTTTATAGGCTTTCCAGATAGCGCTGGTGTTTGATCCCATAGCATTGGTGGAAAGGAAAAAGACGTTTCCGTAACCTCCCGTAGCCAACACCACGGCATGTCCGAAATGGCGTTCCAGTTCACCGGTGATAAGATTTCGGGCAATGATGCCGCGCGCCTTGCCGTCAATCATTACCAATTCCTGCATTTCATGGCGGTTGTACATCGTTACGCTACCTTTATGTATCTGGCGGCTCAAAGCTCCGTAGGCACCTAATAAAAGCTGCTGACCGGTTTGCCCGCGGGCAAAAAATGTTCGCGAAACCAAAGCGCCTCCAAAGGAACGGTTATCGAGCAATCCGCCATAATCGCGGGCAAAAGGGACTCCTTGTGCCACACATTGGTCAATGATATTATTGCTTACTTCGGCGAGCCGGTATACGTTGGCTTCGCGCGAACGATAATCGCCCCCTTTAATGGTGTCGTAAAAAAGCCGGTAGATGCTGTCGCCATCGTTCTGGTAATTTTTTGCAGCATTAATACCTCCCTGGGCAGCAATGCTGTGAGCACGGCGAGGACTATCCTGATAACAAAATACTTTTACATTAAAGCCTAATTCGCCAAGACTTGCCGCTGCCGAAGCTCCGGCAAGACCGGTTCCTACGACAATAATATCTAATTTTCGTTTATTGGCTGGATTTACTAAATTGATGTGCGACTTATAATCAAGCCATTTATCGGTCAATCTGCCGGATGGAATTTTGGGGTTTAGCTCTGCCATTTTAGTTGATAGTTGATAGTTGATTGTTGTTGGTTGATAGGAAAAAATAATAAAATGGTTTATTCTACAGGATAATAAATTTTAGTAAGCCATTTTGCCGGGTCTTTTTCGGTAGCCGGATCAGTGATATATTCTTCCCAGGGAGCGCCTGTTATTTTCAGGCTATTGGCAGTAATGAATTTGTTTGCTGCCTGGTGAGCAATCTCGGTTTCTTCATACGAACCATAATAATCGACCACGACCACTTTACCAGCTTTCAGTTCTCCGGTTTTTATTCTGCCTTCCGGTTTTGTCTTTGTTATGGCAGGTATGCAGGCTTCTATATCGAATACATTCCCCTGCCAGCTATGGTAAATAACGAAAGGCGGCTGAGTGAATGAAATGTTGGATTTTTTCATGAAAGCCATAATTTCACCATACATTTGTCCGATTTTCTGGCTGATGGTTAACATGGAACAAGTGTCGGTTATACTAAAGTATGGAATCGTTTTGATTTTTGAAATTTCAACTTTCAGTGGCGACATGCTTTCGCAAATTGTTTTCATAGCATGCAAACCTTGCTCAAACTGCTTACCAACCATTGTTTTCATTAATAATCCCAGATAACGGTTAATGGGATTGTTCCCTAAATCGCTATTCATCTGCCAGGTTACTTTTGTTCCGCCATCCACTTTGTCGAAAAAGAATTTGGATAATGATTTTTCTTTTTCCATAAAAATCATTTCCATGCAAATGGAATCGTAAGCTGCGCAAGCTGTAATGGTAAGGCTACCCGTACCCACATTCGTATTTTTGCTATCCCATTTATAGCTGGCGCCAACCCCCATTGGATAATTGTTGTAGGTAAGTTTTATAGAAGTATCAATTTTGTGCCATGGCGACCATTTTTCCCAGTTTTTCAGATAATTCACCTGGTTATATGCCATTTCGGGGGAAGCTTTGATGAATAATGAACGCTCGATCCGCATTTTACGCGGAAGCATGAATCCGATAATAGCCAGCAAAACAATGATGCCCGAAATAATAACCAGCACACGTAAAAATGTTTTCATAAATCAGGAGTTTAAAAATTTATCCAAACTTACAAAAAATTATTTTATCCTGATCAAAAAGAATAAAAATGATGTTTTTTGGAGAAAATTATTTTTCCGGAAACAAGCAACACCGAAAGTCCGGAGTTAAAGTTTTATTATCTTTCCAATACTTTAGGCATTCTGTATCTTAATTCACTTTAGCCTCTTTTATTCACAATAAGTGCTTTTCCCTTATGAAAGCCGTAATTCTTTATCTTTGCTCCGAAATTTCTCAAACACGGAGCAATCTCCCGGATTATTGCTTGGAGGCATTGTCTGTTGTTTGATAAAATAATGATATGATGAAAGTTTTCAAGTTTGGCGGGGCAAGCGTTAAAAATGCCGTAGCCGTAAAAAATGTGGTAGAAATACTTAAAAGATACCCCAATCAGCAAATTATGGTGGTGGTTTCGGCTATGGGCAAAACCACCAATGCCCTCGAGGAGCTAACTCGGCTTTATCATGAACGAAACAAGGGCTGGAAAGAAGTTCTGGAAAATATTCGCCGTTTTCATTCCGAAATTATTGACGAACTTTTTCAGGATACTTCGCCTGTCAATCAGGAATTGGATACATGGTTCGACACTTTGGAACAACTTCTTGAAAAAAGACCGTCGAAAAACTATGATTATGAATACGGACGGATAGTGACTTTTGGGGAATTATTTTCTACTTGTATTGTTAATCATTATCTTAATGAAAATCATATTTCTTCACGTTGGTTTGATGCACGTAAAGTTATAAAAACAAATGCTTCATATCGGGAAGGAAAAGTTGACTGGAAGTTGACGGAGAGTTTGGTTAAGACTGAGATTTTTCCTTATTTTCAAAATGAAACAAATGGAAAAATCGGATTGACTCAGGGATTCATCAGCAGTACAGTTCATAACCGAACAACAACTTTAGGGCGTGAAGGTTCCGATTATACGGCGGCTTTGTTTGCCTATTTCCTCGATGCCGAAGAGGTAATTATCTGGAAAGATGTACCTGGCTTGCTCAATGCCGATCCCAAGTATTTTCCCGAAGCCCGGAAACTGGATAGCATTTCATATCGCGATGCCATCGAATTAGCCTATTATGGCGCCAGCATCATTCATCCCAAAACCATTAAACCGCTTCAAAACAAGAAAATCCCTTTACGGATAAAATCGTTTATCGCTCCCGGCGACGAAGGTTCCGTTATTTGCGGCAATATTCAGTCCGAAACCCGCATTCCTTGTTATCTTTTTAAAACAAATCAGTTATTGATTTCTATTTCGCCTAAGGATTTTTCATTTATTGCCGAAGAAAATCTTCATGCTATTTTTGGAATATTCGCTCGTTGTCGGATAAAAATCAATTTGATGCAAAACTCAGCCATTAGTTTTTCCGTTTGTATTGATAATGATCCTAAAATTACTCAATCGGCTATTAAATCTTTGGAACATAATTTTAATGTTCGTTATAATCAGAATTTGGAGTTAATTACGATTCGAAACTATAATCAGGAAACGATTGATAAAGTAGTTCATGGTCGAAAAATTATGCTGGAACAAAAAAGCAGGCTTACGGCTCAGATTATTGTAAGTGTGGAATAAGTGCCTAAAATGCTTAAAGTGATCTAAAGTGCCTAACGTTTTGATCCACTTTTAAAGTACTTTAGGCACTCCAAACGTTAGCTCACTTTAGGCACTTCTTTTTATCACTTTTCCTTCCAGTTCCACCAAAGCAATTTTTCTTTTTCCCGCTGATGGTTCTCTGTTTCTGCATAGTAAACGGCACAGCGGAATACATAAAGCAGACACCGATCCTGCACGGTTCCTGCATATTGATTGGATAACTCGTATAGTTTTTCCGGCGATTTGCCTTTCAAATCGTCAACACTGCGGATATTAATATCCCATAGGTTGTTGGCAATGGATTTACCTACGCCGGGGATTTGCTGCAAATCTTTTAGTTGTTCGTCTTTGGTCATAGAAAACAAAAATAGAAAAATTTTGGTTTGATTGGAAGGGAATAAGTGGAATTGCAAATTTTGCTCAACAGAGAAATCGCCTGGAATTCTCTTTCTGCTGATGTAAAAATAAATAATTCATTTGTTTTTTAAGACAGTACCTCGATTATGGGCTGGGCTTTATAATTGTTTTTTAATTGTCTTTATTAATTCATAAACTGCAAGTCTGTTTTTTTCCAATGAATCAACGACTTTTTGTAAACTTTCAGAATATAAAGGAAATAGTTCTTGTATTTTATTCCTGTAAAAATCTGCTTTATCATTTTCCCCTTTTTCTAAATATGAATTATATATATTTAAACAGATTTGGATTTCATTATCTTTATGTTTTGTTTCAGATAGATTTTCTAAAAAATTAGAAATATCACTCTCATTCCATTTTTCAAGGTCTTCCAATTCAAAGTACAAATGAACGGAGTTAGATTCTGGATAAGTATTTTTCATTAATTCGGTCAAGTTAACACTATGCTGATTTAATACGGTTTGAATAATTGATGGATCAAGGTCACTATCTTCTTTTAAAGTCTTAAGAAAAACTTCAAAAGATTTTTTTATTTCAATAATTGTATTTAGATAAGTTGAATAAAAACCCACTGCTTTTTCCGCTTTATCAAGTTTTCTTTCAAATGTCAGCTTCTTTAAATCTCTATTAAAATCAACTTTTCTGTTAATTTGATTAAATACTTCTCTTATTAGAAGTGTTGAAAGAGAACCTGAAAGTAATCCAATTATTATTTTTAAATCCATAATTAAATTTTTTATTGTCTTTTAGCCTTGCCCATAGCAATTGTATAACCCCCATTATGGCGGTTATTTCGTTATTAATTGTTGCTTTTTCTGTTTACAAATATAAAAATATTTTAAATGATAGAACCTATAAATTGCTGTATGATTAAAATTGAAAATCTTAGGAATAGAATACGGATTTATGGGGATATAGCAGATTGAGGCTGTAAAATAAACTGTGTCAAAGGGAATAAATAATTAAATTTGACACAAGAAATGGGAAAATGTAAATTTGATTTTGAGGCCTACAAGCAGGAAGCGAAAGAGAGGCTTCGCCGGGGAGAACCAGCCGGAGGCAAAGAAGGCATATTTCAACCTTTGTTAAAACAGATGTTGGAAGAGCTACTGGAAGCAGAAATGGACGAGCACATGGATGAGCAACAGCGATCAGTTGGCAATCGTCGTAATGGTAAAATAGGAAAGAGGGTCAAAAGCATCGAAGGGGAATTCGAGTTAAACACACCCCGGGATCGTAATTCAGATTTTGATCCAAAGGTAGTACCCAAGCGGCAAATCATCATCAACGAAGAGTTGGAAAACAAAGTGCTACGATTGTATAGTAAAGGGGTAAGTACCCGGGATATCTGTGAGCACATTGAAGAGATGTATGGGTTTACGCTCTCGCCAACAACCTTGAGCAACATTACCGACCGTGTTATTCCATTAATCAGAGAATGGCAGCAACGCCCGTTACAAAGCGTGTATTGCTTTGTATGGATGGACGCTATACACTACAAGGTGAAAGAAGATGGCAAAGTGTCTTCCCGTGCAGTATACAATATACTTGGAGTAGATAATAAAGGAATAAAAGATTTGCTTGGGATGTATGTAGCCGAAAGCGAAGGCTCCCGGTTTTGGTTACAGTTGTTAAATGATCTTAAAGCCCGGGGTGTTGAAGACATGCTTATTGTCAGTATAGACAATCTGAAAGGATTTGCCGAAGCTATTGAATTGGTATTTCCTAAAGCGGAAATACAATCCTGCATTGTTCATCAGATTAGAAACACACTAAAGTATGTTGCTTCTAAAGACAGTAGAGAGTTTATGAAAGATCTAAAAACAGTTTACCAGGCTATTACTAAAGAAGAAGCAGAATATAACCTGGATGTGGTAGAAGCGAAATGGGGAAAGAAGTATACGCCGGTTTTTACCTCCTGGCGTAACAATTGGGAACATCTGAGTAATTACTTTAAGTACCCCGAACCTATTCGCAGAATTATGTATACTACCAATACGATAGAAGGTTTTCACAGGCAAATACGTAAAGTAACCAAAACCAAAGGAGCTTTTACCAGCGATATGGCATTACTAAAACTTATTTACCTTGCAACCCAGAATATTGTAGAAAAGTGGACGGCACCTCTGCCAAACTGGGGCATAGTAGCATCGCAGCTGGATATTATCTTTGCAGAAAGAGCCAGAATAAACATAAATACAATTTGATATGGGTTTTTTAAGGCATTTTACTCCAGAATTATTATCCATTAAAAAAAGCGCTACATTTGCACATAGCACTTTTAGGATAATTATTCCGTCGGTCGGGTTTATCCCTTCACTGGTTGCTCCTCAGCAGAGCCAGTGTCCGTTTATCCCGACAAACAAAAGTACTGAAAATTTTTATGACACAGTTCGTTTTACACTCCCCACGCAAACCTTAGCTGACCGCTCGCAAACTTTATCCGGCGACATGAAAACCTTATCCGGCGACCCTTCGGGGGCTTACGGAGTGTTTTACACCCCATAAATTATGTTTTACGGTAGTTTCTGGAAGAATTTCAGTGCTTACTGGATGTTTTTCATCACTCACTGGAAGGTTTACAGTACTCACTGGATGTTTTTCGGTGTGTAAGTAGACTTTTGAGCGCTTACCGGACGTTTTATACCCCTTACCGGATGTTTTACACCCCTTACTGGACGTTTTTTTGCATACTTTGCGTTTTACGGTGCGTACCGGACGTTTTCACAGACTTACTGTAAACTTTATCAGTGTTTCCAATAGCTTTACAATAATACAAAGAACAAAAAACGATTCTCCCTGCAAACCTTACAGGGGCTACTCTAACAGGCTGGCTCTCTTTTTTTAGTTGATCTATAAATTATGTAACCCACTTTTTTATTTTATTTTCGGCGCTAAATATAATAAATAATTTTAATTACCAAATATTTATTTTAAAATAACTTGAATATTATTAAAAAAGATAGTATTACGCAACCATAGTTATTGCAAAACGCGGATAAATTTAAAAATATCAGCTAATTATGTGCTTTCTGAGGGTGATTGTCCGTAGGCTGGATTTCTGATTAAAAAGCGGGGATTCCATTCGTTGCAGGCAGGGTACCGATGGCTATCTGAAAATCGTCAATAAAAGCATGATCCTTGCCATTATACCAGATGTAGATGTGAACTTGTTTGTTTTCTATTTTCTTGTCCGCTTCAAAAGTCAACTTTAGTTGTTCCCATTCATTTTTTACCTGGTTTACGTAATTACATGCGATATAAAAATCGTTGGAATTTTCGATGGTCGCAACGATAAAACAGTTTTTATCGGATGATTTTTTCCAGAGGGTAATTTCATAATAATTGCCGGATTTTACATTATCCAATGTTATACCACTACCCCAGGGATGACCTTGATCAAGAAACTGGGAATACTTGCCCGAAAAGGAAGTGGAATTGCTTCGATTGTTATTATAATTAAATTTGTACTTGGTATTGGTTTCAAAGCAGGTACTATCCTTCGATAAATTTTCCATATCACATTTGATCTCTTCGTAATGATATAAATGATGAAGCTTATCCTGATCGATACTGAGCTTGTAAACCACATCGTATGCTGATTGGTATATCCTTTTGATTCCAATGACCGTTTGGCCAAAACTGTTATAGTAATTAATCCTGTTTCTTATTTTCTGGTTAAAATCTTCCTCTTTGGCGTCGGTAGCATCCAAAGCTCCGTATACATAAAAGTCTTTATATTTTGTAAAGATATCCGGCAAACTAATATCATAATTCCATTTCTGATATTTTTCTGTAAAAGGAAGATAAAAATAGGTATCCGGATATAGCTGATTTAGCCTTTCGAAATATAAATTCCTGTATTCTCCTGTCCATACCGCCGAAAGGTATAACGAATATGCTAATGTGGAAGACCCGAAGTAATTGGGAATAATCAAGATGGGTTTCCCGTGGAGATTTTCTTCTATAAAATGATATGCATCCATCCGGGATTCCCGGTAGAATTTATACTTAATATTATGCCTGATTAAGCTGGCTAAACCAAATCCAAGGATGATAGCCAGGGTAGTATACGACAATATTTTTATTCTCCTTGCACTAAATAATTTGTAATAATAAAGATGATAAGTCGCTCCCGATTCGTAAATAACATAAGTGGTAAGCATCATCGAGGGAATTAAATACCGGAATGCAAAATGCTTGGCTGTTAATACAATCTGAAAGGTAAAAACAATGACAATAGCAAGGAAAAACAGAAATGTTTTGTCTTGCTTCTTTTTGATGAAAAACAAATACATTACGGTAAAAATAGAAAACAGATAGGCTATAGAAAAGAATATTTCGGTACTGAATATTTTTTTAAGATTTCCCTCAAATAAGTTAATGTCAACAATTTTTTCGGCTCCCTTGCCATAATTTCCAGCATGGAAAATGAGTCCGTTCACCCAGGAAATAAATCTTTCGTGCTGAATTACGGCTGGAAATGCTATGACTAAGGCTAATAAAACTGTGATGAGAAGATAGAATAAACGATATTTATTTTTTGAAAATAATAACAAAGGTATAATAATGAGTGGTATAAACGTCATTTTAGTTGCTAATCCAATAGCTGCTATTATAGAAAAATAAATAACAATTTTAATTTCACTCACGGCCTCTTTTCTCAACAATAATAATAGGATGATATACCAGATCATGATAATGATCAGGAAACTTTCGGGACAAATGATAGTGGTTAAGTTAAGAGTTTCTAAAGATACAAAGGGACAGAGCTGTAAAAAAACAGATAAAATTAGATTGCCGGTGTATTTATAGACAAAAAAGCCCAAGCACAACAACGATAATAAAGTCGCAAAAATCAGAGAAATCCTAAAGGATAAAATATACTTTTCGGGGTTTAACAAAAAATCATCCATCAAGTTAGCATTATTTCCAGTGAGCCAATGTGTGATTTTTACAACCATGGCGCCATAAATATAAAGGCTCGTTGCCGGGCTTTCAATGCTCAATAATCTATATTGCCCACTTGCCAGATTGACTGAACTGATCAGATGAATATATTCTGGATCAACCGTACGAATTGAGGCTAATTTGGCTTCCTTTACATTGTATGTAAGGGCTAAAAATAAGATGAATGGGATTAAAAAAAGAAGACTTTTTTTAAAAAGTGTAACTTGTTGCATTATTTAAAGAAAAGATGTTAAGGTGATTTATTCGGAATTGATGGCATTTTCAAAAGTTATGTACTCACCCTTTTAATATTACCAAATTTTTTTATACATCAGATAAATAGCTTGTTTTTATAATGAATGAATATTAAAAAATAATGATATTTTATTCATTGCACAAATGTAATTAAAAAGAAATAATAGCTGACATTCTGCCAAAAAATAATAAATAATATTGAGATGAGCAATGAATATGAGAAAATATAATGTAAATGTAAAACATAAACAAAAAAAGCCACCTAAAGATAAGTGGCTTATGATTTGCTCCCCCTCCTGGATTCCGGTAAACCGGAAGAACCCTCTGATTAATCCCGATCCATCGGGACTCTAATCAACTGAGCTAACCGATCAGGGTTATCTTTATGTTCGATAAGCGATTCTATAAACTTTTTGCTTTTTTGTTTTTTGATGTATTTTTCAATAATCATGGCTTGTCCGCGATCATCGGAAACGGGGAAGTAAGCTTTTAAAACCCATGGACGGTATTTTCCAGTATAAGAATTATGTAAAGAGGAATTATGTTCAATCAATCTGCGGATAGGATCATCAGAATGACCGACATAATATTTATTGGCAGAAAGAGAAAAAATAATGTAAATGTAAAACATAAACAAAAAAAGCCACCTAAAGATAAGTGGCTTATAATTTGCTCCCCCTCCTGGACTTGAACCAGGGACCCTCTGATTAACAGTCAGATGCTCTAACCAACTGAGCTAAGGAGGAAAATATTTTTATTTCAAATTTCTCTTTGACTCCTCTGATTAATCCCGATCTATCGGGACTCTAACCAACTGAGCCAAGGAGGAACGTTTTTCCCTTCAAAAACTTTTGCAAAAGTAAACAAAGAGATGATATAAACAATATCTTTGCCAAAATTTTTTTACATTTAATAAAACAATATTTTTATGGTAAGTGTACTTGGCATTGGTAATGCGTTGGTTGATGTTTTAATTCGCCTTGATTCGGATGATGTTTTAAAAAAATATCATTTAGGAAAGGGAAGCATGCAATTGGTTGAGGCTGATTTATCAACGGAAATTTTATCAAATACTACTCAATTTCATCAGGAACACTCTTCGGGAGGCTCGGCGGCAAATACTATTCACGGGCTGGCGAATCTTGGGATAAAAACATCTTTTATAGGTAAAGTCGGAGATGATTCCAAAGGTGAATTTTTTACAAAGGATATGCAAAAAGTAGGAATTAATCCTTTGCTTTTCAAGGGATCAACGAACACTGGTTGTGCGATTGCTCTTATTAGTCCTGATACCGAACGAACTTTTGCGACCTATCTTGGAGCTGCCATAGAGCTTAGTCCGGAAGACCTCAGCCATAAACTTTTTAATGGTTATGACTATTTTCATATTGAAGGATATTTGGTTCAAAATCAAAAGCTGATAGAACGAGCTCTTGAATTAGCGAAAGCAAACCAATTAACGATATCTCTTGATTTAGCCAGTTATAATGTTGTGGAGCAGAATCTCGATTTTTTAAAGGAAATGGTAAAGAAATATGTTGATGTTGTTTTTGCCAACGAAGAGGAAGCCCGTTCATTTACCGGAAAAGAACCGGAAGAAGCTATAAATATACTTGCAGAAACCTGTTCGATTGCCGTCGTAAAAACAGGCAAAAATGGATCGCTAGTAAAAGAAAACGAAAATCTTTATCCTATTCAGCCCATAAAAGCGACAAGTTTTGATACTACCGGGGCAGGCGATTTATATGCTTCTGGTTTTCTGTTTGGTTTGTCCCAGGGTTTTTCGTTGGACAAATGTGGCAGTATTGGTTCGGTTCTTGCCGGAAAAGTCATCGAAATACTGGGTGCAAAATTACATAAAAATGCCTGGGACGAATCGAAATCTCTCATTTCAGGGCTCTGATTTTAAAACGCTTATTCTGCATAAAAATTCTGGTTCTGTAATTAAGCTTAATCCGATGACCAAATATTTTTTAATTACAGAATTTTAATAACTTTGCAACCTCCATTTTTGTATTTTTTAAACTAAATATTAACCACTCTCATGAAGGTATATCAAACAAACGAAGTAAAAAACATAGCACTTATAGGCGGGGCTAAGTCGGGTAAAACTACTTTGGCAGAAGCCATGCTTTTTGAAGGCGGAATTATAAATCGCCGCGGAACAATCGAGGATAAAAATACTGTTTCAGATTACAAGGAAATAGAACTTGAACGTCAAAATTCGGTATATTCGAGCATATTATACACAGAATTCAACGGAAAAAAAATTAATATCATCGATACTCCCGGATTTGATGATTTTATAGGCGAAGTAGTGGCAGCTCTTAAGGTTGTGGATACTGCTGTAATGGTTGTCAATGCCCAAAATGGAGTAGAAGTTGGTACCGAAATATCCTGGAGATATACCAATCGCGATCACACCCCCGTAATATTTGCCATAAATCAATTGGAACATGAAAAAGCTAATTTTGATGAAGCTATTCGTGAAATGAAAGCCCAGTTTGGTCCTAATGTTACCATTGCACAATATCCGGTACATACAGGTCATGGATTCAACTCAATTATCGATCTGTTGCAAATGAAAATGTTACAGTTCCCCGAAGGTGGAGGTAAACCTACCATTGTCGATATCCCTGAATCAGAAAAGAAAAAAGCTGAAGACCTTCATGGCATTTTGATTGAAAATGCTGCCGGAAACGATGATGAATTAATGGAAATCTTTTTTGACAAAGGTTCATTGACTGAAGAAGAAATTCAAAAAGGTTTAAAACTTGGAATTATCAACCGTGGAATTTTCCCGGTATTTTGCATTTCCTCCAAATTGAATATGGGTGTTAACCGTTTGATGGAATTTATCTGCAATTCAGTACCTTCGGCTAACGAAATGCCATTAATGAAAACCACTGAAGGCAAGAATCTTAAATACGATGTTGCCGAGCCAACCTGTGCGTTTGTTTTTAAAACTTCTATCGAGTCACATCTTGGAGAAATTTCTTTCTTTAAAGTATACTCTGGTGAGATTACGGAAGGAATGGATGTGATTAACGCAAATAAAAACAACAAAGAAAGAATAACGCAATTGTTTGTTTTTGCCGGAAAAAACCGCGAAAAAGTTGAAAAAATTGTAGCTGGCGATATTGGTGCAACCATCAAATTGAAAAGCACACTTACAAACCATACACTCGATTCTCTGAAAAATTCAGATGATATAATTGAGCCAACAATCTTCCCCGAACCCAAATACAGGGTTGCCGTTAAAGCTAAAAATTCGGCTGATGATGAAAAATTAGGGGGACTGCTCAATGAAATGAATAAGGTGGATCCGACCTTATTGACAGGCTATTCCAAAGAACTGAAACAATTGATTTTACAAGGTCAGGGAGAACTTCATCTGAATATTGTTAAATGGCACCTTGAAAAACTTAACAAAATTGAAGTGGATTATTTATCTCCGAAAATTCCTTATCGTGAAACCATTACTAAGGTGGCAAAATCAATGTACCGTCATAAAAAACAATCGGGCGGTGCCGGCCAATTTGGTGAAGTTCACATGCTGATACAGCCTTATTCCGAAAACATGGTCCAACCGACCGAATTTCCTATCCGTGGCAAACAGGAAGAAGCTTTGCCTTGGGGCGGTAAGTTGCAGTTTTATAATTGTATCGTTGGTGGTGCTATAGATGCTCGTTTTATGCCTGCTATCCTTAAAGGTATCATGGAAAAAATGGAAGAAGGTCCTTTGACAGGTTCCTATGCCCGCGATATTGCCGTTTATATTCATGATGGTAAAATGCACCCCGTGGATTCTAATGAAATTTCCTTCAAATTAGCCGGACGTAATGCATTTAAAGAAGCATTTAAAAATGCCGGCCCCAAAATCCTTGAACCCATTTACGATGTAGAAGTAATAGTACCGGAAGATAAAATGGGCGACATTATGACAGACCTTCAGGGACGTCGTGCCGTTATTATGGGTATGGAAAGCGAAGGCAATTATCAGAAAATTAAAGCAAAAGTTCCTTTGGCAGAAATGAATAAATATTCTACCGCCATAAGTTCAATGACCAGCGGAAGAGCTACCTATGGAATGAAGTTTGCCGAATATACACAGGTTCCCATGGATGTTCAGATAGCTTTACTTAAAGCTTACGAAGAACAGGAAGCCGAAGAAGAATAGTTCATTTTCTTATTTTATAAAGCCCGCCCCTTAAATGGGTTGCGGGCTTTTTTATTTTTTTAACCAGAAAAATCTCCTTCTCATTAAACTTTTATACATCAAAATTGTTTACATTTAAAAATAAACTATACGATTAATTTTTTTATCTTTGCAACGTCTATTTTTAATTAATCTAAATAATCCGAAATGGCAAAAGAGGCAAATAATATATTAGAGGAAATAACCCGTGAAGATTATAAATATGGATTTTATACTGATATAGAAATGGATATGGCTCCAAATGGGCTCAGTGAAGAGATCATCCGTTTTATTTCTGCCAGAAAAAATGAACCGGAATTTTTACTCGAATTTCGTTTGAAAGCTTATCGCAAATGGCTGACAATGCAGGAACCGACATGGGCTCATCTGCACCATCCACCCATTAATTATCAGGATATTATTTATTATGCTGCGCCTAAGCAAACTAAACAGTTGGACTCCCTCAATCAAGTTGATCCTGAACTTTTAAATACATTTAATAAATTAGGAATATCACTCGAAGAACAAAAACGACTAACCGGTGTAGCCGTTGATGCGGTAATGGATAGCGTTTCAGTAAAGACCACTTTTAGCGATACCTTATCAAAGTTGGGTATTATTTTTTGTTCGTTCGGCGAGGCTGTCCAGAAACATCCTGATTTGATAAAACAATATTTGGGCTCAGTAGTACCGCCTGACGATAATTTTTTTGCATCGCTCAACTCCGCCGTATTTACCGATGGTTCTTTTTGTTATGTTCCCAAAGGAGTTCGCTGCCCTATAGAACTTTCTACCTATTTTCGTATCAATGCTGCCCGAACCGGACAATTTGAACGTACACTTATTATTGCCGACGAAGGCGCTTACGTAAGTTATATGGAAGGCTGTACGGCTCCGCAGCGTGATGAAAATCAGTTGCATGCAGCTATCGTGGAAATTATAGCCATGAAGGATGCTGAAGTGAAATATTCTACGGTTCAAAATTGGTATCCGGGTAACAAAAAAGGTGAAGGTGGTATTTACAATTTTGTTACCAAGCGCGGAATGTGCAAAGGCAATCACTCAAAAATTTCCTGGACTCAGGTCGAAACCGGCTCGGCAATAACCTGGAAATACCCGAGCGTTATTCTTATGGGCGACAATTCTGTCGGGGAATTCTATTCCGTGGCCATTACCAATAATTACCAGCAGGCCGATACTGGCTCAAAAATGATACATTTGGGTAAAAATACCCACAGTACTATTATTTCCAAAGGTATTTCAGCAGGATACAGCAATAATAGCTATCGCGGATTGGTCCGCATGACGCGAAAGGCAGAAAATGGCCGTAATTTTTCACAATGCGATTCCCTTCTCCTGGGCGATAAATGCGGTGCTCATACATTTCCTTATATTAAAGTCGAGAATAAATCGGCCATAGTGGAACACGAGGCTACCACAAGTAAAATATCCGATGAACAACTATTTTATTGCAATCAGCGGGGAATCAGTACTGAAAGTGCTATTGGGCTGATTGTGAATGGCTATGCAAAGGAAGTGCTGAATAAACTTCCCATGGAATTTGCCATTGAAGCTCAAAAACTCTTATCTGTCAGCCTTGAAGGTTCTGTTGGCTAAAAAAATATAAAACAATAATTTACGAATAAACCGAAAGCAAATGTTATCAATCAAGAATTTAAAAGTATCAATCAATAATAAAGAAATACTTAAAGGCCTCGACCTTGAAGTGAAACCCGGAGAAGTTCATGCTATCATGGGCCCCAATGGTACCGGTAAAAGTACTCTTGCTTCTGTTATTGCAGGACGTCGGGAGTTTGATGTAACTTCCGGTGAAATTATTTATAAAGGAAAAAATCTGTTTGATCTGTCGCCTGAAGAGCGCGCCTGTGAAGGTATTTTCCTTGGTTTTCAGTATCCGGTGGAAATTCCGGGCGTAAGCATTACCAATTTTCTGCGAACAGCCGTTAATGAACAGCGTAAATATAAGGGACTTGATCCCTTGCCTGCCAGCGATTTTTTAGCTTTGATGGAAGAAAAGAAAAAATTGGTGGAGATTCAGTCAAATCTAACTAAACGTTCAGTAAATGAAGGTTTTTCGGGAGGCGAAAAAAAGAAAAATGAAATCTTCCAAATGGCGATGCTTGATCCAGGCTTGGCTATACTCGACGAAACCGATTCCGGATTGGATATTGATGCCCTTCGCATTGTGGCAAATGGAGTAAATAAACTCCATACTAAAGATAATGCAGCTATTCTTATTACTCATTATCAACGATTACTCGATTATATTGTTCCTGATTTTGTTCATGTTCTGTTTGAAGGACGCATCGTAAAAACCGGTGGTAAAGAACTTGCGCTGGAACTGGAAGAAAAAGGATATGAATGGCTTAAAAACGGATAATAAATTTCGGGCGATATTTCCTGAAATTTGTTTTATTACAAGAAGTAAAAACCTGAACCCAAGAAAAAATCAGCTATGGAAAGCATTTTGACAGAAAATACATTTAAGGATAAATTAATCAGCTTGTTTGATGATAATTTCCGGGCTAATTTCAAGCATGATACGCCGCATGTACATCAACTCCGACGGCAAGCCATGGAAGCTTTCGCTAAAACAGGTTTTCCACATACACGGCTTGAAGAATGGCGTTCGACTAATCTGGCCAAACCGCTTGCATTGGAATATGTTCAGCATTTTCAGCCGTTAGATGAGAAGATAGATATAGAAAAAGTGTTTCAATGTGAGGTTTACGATCTCGATACCTATGTTTTCAGCCAGTTGAATGGCTGGTATATTTATAAAACATTGCCCATCACCACTCTGCCTAACGGAACTATCGTAGGAAGTCTCGATAAAGCCATGGAAACCTATCCCGAAATTTTTGAAAAGCATTATGCACAATATGCTGATTTTCGGAATAACGGATTGAACGCCCTTAATACTGCTTTTGCCCAGGATGGTATGTTTATCTACGTACCCGATGGGGTAGAGGTTTCCAAACCCATTCAGATTATTAACATCATTAATCTGAAAGAAAATATTTTTATTCAGCCCCGCAATCTGATAATTTTGGGTAAAAACAGTAAGCTTCAGTTGGTCAATTGCGATCATTCCCTTTTGCACAAAGCAAGCCTCATAAACTCAGTGAGCGAGGTGGTGATAGGCGAAAATGCTGAGCTGGATTATTATAAAATGCAAAACAAAGACAATGAATCAACGATGGTTGCTTCCCTGTATTTCCACCAGGAAGCAAACAGCCGCTTAACTTCAAACACTATTACACTTAATGGCGGCATTGTTCGTAACAATACCAGCGTAAAACTTAATGGCCAGGGATGCGAAACGAATCTTTACGGTTTGTATCTGGTAGATAAAGAGCAACATATTGATAATCATCTTGCCGTTGAACATGCAGCCCCGAATGGTACCAGCAATCAATTATTTAAGGGCATACTTGATGATCAGGCACAAAGTGTTTTTCATGGACATGTTCTGGTACAACGAGACGCTCAAAAAACCAATGCCGATCAAAATAATAAAAACATTCTGCTTACCGATAAAGCCAATGCTCAATCGGAACCACATCTCGAAATTTACGCCGATGATGTGAAATGCAGTCACGGAGCAACTATCGGACAACTTGATCCCGAAGCGATGTTTTATCTTCAGCAGAGAGGAATAAGTCAGGATAGCGCCCGAATGCTGCTAATGAATGCTTTTGCTGAAGAAGTAATTAATAAAATTTCTATTGACCCTTTGCGCGAACGGATTGATGAGTTGGTAAGCAAACGGTTAAAAGGTGAGCTTACGATATGCGACCAGTGTATTCTGGATTGCAGTGGACGAAAACCCGTAAAATTTGATATTGATTTGTCAAAATTATCCTAATTTTGACTTCTTGTTTTAAGCTGAATTCTAAAATTTAAAATTCTAAATGCCAGATATCTTAACTACCCGTTCAGATTTTCCCATCCTGCAACGCCTGGCGTATGACAAGCCGCTGGTTTATTTTGATAATGCTGCTACTACTCAAAAGCCTCAGTGTGTTATTGATGCGATCAGCAATTATTATTGCGCCGAAAATGCCAATGTTCATCGTGGTGTTCATTTTCTCAGCCAGCAGGCAACCCGGTCGTTTGAAGGTGTTCGTCAGCAAATCAAAAAATTCATTAATGCCCGGCTAACGGAAGAAATTATTTATACCCGAGGTACTACTGAGGCAATTAATCTGGTTGCTTCATCTTTTGGGAAGCAATTCATTCGTAAAGGTGATGAAATTCTTATTTCTGCCATGGAGCATCATTCCAATATTGTCCCGTGGCAATTTGTTTGTGAGGAACGCCAGGCTAAGCTTAAAGTGATCCCGATTACCGATAATGGTGAACTGGAGATGGATAAACTTGGTAAACTTATTACCGGAAAAACAAAAATCATAGCTATTACTCATGTGTCGAACACTTTGGGGACGGTTAATCCTGTTAAAGAAATTATTCGGATAGCTCATTCCCATGGGATTCCGGTGCTGGTTGATGGTGCCCAGGCTATCCCGCATCTGAAGGTTGACGTTCAGGATTTGGATTGCGATTTTTATGCTTTTTCCGGACACAAAGTTTACGGACCCATGGGTATTGGTTGCCTTTATGGTAAAGAATCATGGCTCAACAAGTTGCCACCGTACCAAGGCGGAGGAGAGATGATTGCAAATGTTACCTTTGAAAAAACAACGTATAATAGTCTGCCGTATAAATTTGAAGCCGGGACTCCGAATGTTGCCGATGTGGTAGGCTTTGGAACAGCTTTGAATTACATCAATGCTATTGGAATTGAAAATATTGGCATTTATGAAAATGAATTGCTGAAATATGCTACCGCCGAATTAGAAAAGATTAAAGGTTTGAGAATTATTGGAACGGCTGTTGATAAAGCGTCGGTTATTTCCTTTGTTCTCGATAAAATTCATCCGTATGATGCCGGTACTATCATGGATCATCTTGGGGTAGCCGTTCGGACGGGTAATCATTGTACACAGCCCATTATTGACAAATATAAGATCCCAGGAACCATCAGGGCTTCTTTTGCTTTTTATAATACCAAAGAAGAAATCGATGTTTTAATTCAAGCAATTCTGAAAGTTAAAGAAATGTTTTTATAATTTTTTGAAAATGAAAATAGAAGAAATTGAGAAGCAAGTAATATCTGAATTTAACCAGTTCGATAACTGGATGGACCGCTACAATTATCTTATCGAACTTGGAAAATCGTTGCCTTTGATTGATGAAAAGTTTAAAACGGATAACAACCTGATTTCTGGTTGCCAGTCGAGGGTGTGGTTGCATGCAGTTTATGAAGATGGTTTAATAAAATTTAGTGCCGACAGCGATGCGGTTATTACCAAGGGTATAATTGCTTTGTTGGTCAGGGTCTTGTCCAATCAATCACCAGACGATATTCTCGAAGCTCCATTGACTTTTATTGATTCCCTTGAATTAAAAGATCATCTATCGCCTAACCGTTCCAACGGATTAACATCCATGCTTAAACAGATAAAACTTTATGCATTAGCATTTAAAACAAAAAACGGATAAATCAACACCTGTCAGCATCCGAAGAATCTGATAACCTAAAAACGGGAAAACAAACGATTATGGATAAAAATGAAATAAAAAACGGTGTCATCAATGCACTCAAAACCATTTTCGATCCGGAAATACCGGTAAATGTGTATGACATGGGCCTGATTTATGAAATTCGGGTCGAAGATGATGCAACGGTTTATATAAAAATGACGCTTACGGCGCCCAACTGTCCGATAGCCGAAAGTCTTCCCGTGGAAATTCACGACGGCGCAAAACTTGTGGAAGGTGTAAAAGATGTGGTTGTTGATCTCGTTTTTGACCCACCTTGGGATACCGACATGATGTCGGAAGCCGCACAACTTGAATTGGGGATATTATAAAAGCCCTGTTAAATTGATGATGGAGCCTATTCGGGAATGCTAAATTCACGGATAAGTCTTATTTTTGCAATCCAAATTGTAAATAATGAATGTTACGCCTGGGAAATTATTATCTTCTATCAACTTTCCTTCCGATCTCCGGAAGTTGAAGGAGGACGATTTGCCACAGTTAAGCGAAGAAGTTCGTCAGTTTATTATTGATGTAATTTCAGTTAATCCCGGTCATCTTGGTGCAAGCTTGGGGGCTGTGGAGTTAGCCGTAGCTATTCATTATGTTTTTAATACTCCTGATGATAAACTGGTATGGGATGTAGGACATCAGGCCTATGCTCATAAGATTCTTACCGGACGAAGGGATGTTTTTTATTCCAATCGTAAGTATAATGGCATAAGCGGGTTTCCCCGTATTTGCGAAAGCCAGTACGATGCGTTTGGTGTAGGGCATTCGGCCACTTCTATCTCGGCTGCTTTGGGAATGGCTATCGCTTCCAAATTAGAACATAATAGCAAGCGCCAGCATATTGTGGTAATAGGCGATGGCGCCATGACCGGAGGTGAAGCTATGGAAGCGCTTAACAATGCCGGCGTATCGGGAACCAATATTCTTGTTATCCTTAACGATAATGGCATTGCCATTGACAAAAGCGTAGGAGCTCTTAAGGAATATCTTACCGATATTGTTACTTCACGGACGTATAATAAAATACGCGACAAAATATGGATGCTTACCGGAGGAGGCAGTAAATATGGTAAATATACCCGTGAAATTGTCAAACAGATAGGAAATGCCGTAAAATCGTCTATACTGCGAAAGAGCAATCTGTTTGAAGCATTTAATTTTCGCTATTTTGGGCCGGTGGATGGAAATGACGTGATCCGTCTTACCAAAGTACTGGGCGATTTGAAAAAATTGCCGGGTCCTAAATTATTACATTGCATTACTGTAAAAGGAAAAGGGCTGGCATTGGCCGAAGAAAATCAAACCCGGTATCATGCACCGGGTGTGTTTGATAAAAATACAGGCGAAATCATTACCACTAATTGTCCGGGTAAACTTCCTCCCAAATATCAGACGGTTTTTGGAAAAACCATTATCGAACTAGCTGAAAGGAATCCGAAAATAGTAGGCATTACTCCGGCCATGTCGTCGGGTTGTTCCCTCAATCTGATGATGGAGAAAATGCCTGATCGCACCTTTGATGTGGGTATAGCCGAACAACATGCCGTTACCTTTTCGGCAGGACTTGCCTCCCAGGGATTTCTCCCTTTTTGCAACATTTATTCCACCTTTCTTCAGCGGGCTTATGATCAGCTTATCCATGATGTGGCGTTGCAGAAGCTGAATGTCGTTTTTTGCCTCGACAGGGCAGGATTGGTGGGCGAAGATGGGGCAACCCATCACGGTTTTTTCGACCTGGCTATCCTGCGTGATATTCCCAATATCACGCTTTCGGCTCCGATGAATGAAGAAGAGCTTCGCAATCTGATGTATACTGCTCAGCTTCCCGATAAGGGTACTTTTGTTATCCGTTATCCTCGTGGCCGGGGTGTGATGCCTGAATGGAAAACACCGTTGCAGGAACTTCCCATCGGAAAAGGCAGAAAAATTAAAGATGGTGATGGCGTTGCTATTCTTTCCATCGGCCATCCCGGCAATTTCGTAACGGAAGCCTGCCGTATGCTTGCCAAAGAAGAAATCTCCCCGGCTCATTACGATTTGCGTTTTCTTAAGCCATTGGATGAAGAACTCCTTAATGAAATATTCCTTCGGTTTAAAAAGATAATTACCGTAGAAGATGGAGTTGTTACCGGTGGCATGGGCAGCGCTATCCTTGAATTTATGGCAGATCATCATTACCAGGCCGATGTTTACCGTTTGGGTATACCCGATCGTTTTGTTGAACAAGGAACCTGCGAGGAACTCTATCACGAATGTGGTTTCGATGCCATGGCTATAGCCGAAGCCGTCCGCAGGATGCTTTAACTGTTGTTTTTTAACAGTTCCACCCTTTTAACAATCATTTCCTGATGTGTCTCGTCGCTTAGATTAGGATCTTTAAGGTCGAAGTAGATTTTGCAGGGCAATTGATCGCAGCAACCACATGATGTAAATTTATGCTTGGTGATTGAGCATTCGTATAATGGACATCCTTCAGGGAAAGCGTCTTCTGTCCAGAATGGTTTCCCTTCCACGGCCTTGCAACCGTCGCAGTCTTTCTGATAAAATGGGCATAATTCACAATCGATGCCACAGGGGGATAGTGTCATAGGTTTGTATTTAAAATCGCTTCAAAATTAAAATTAAATAATGTACGGATAAACATTTTTTTTATTTTTAGCAAAAATTTAATACAGATGCCGGCCAGCGACCTTTTCCGCAAGAAATCCATAGCGCATATTCTGCACGATGCCTCTGTGCAGGCGAGCAAAGAAGTTCATCTTCATAAAAATTTAAATGTCCGCGATCTGACGGCGATGGGTATTGCGGCTATTATTGGTGCCGGTATCTTCAGTACCATAGGCACGGCGGCAGCCAGCGGTGGTCCGGCGGTATCGCTGTTGTTTGTGTTTACGGCTGTGGCCTGTGGGTTTTCGGCCATGTGTTATGCCCAGTTTGCTGCCACTATCCCTATCAGCGGAAGCGCCTATACCTATGCTTATGCCAGTTTTGGCGAACTGATAGCCTGGATTATCGGCTGGGATCTGATTATGGAATATGCTGTGGGTAATATAGCCGTAGCTATTTCCTGGTCCGATTATTTTACTGCGTTGATGCAGGGAATCGGGATTCATATTCCTGAATTCGTTTCGGTAGATTATTTAACGGCTTCCCGTGGCTATCATCTGGCGGTGCAGAGTATGGCCGGAGGAACACCTTTCAACCAGCTTACGGCAAGTCTCCAGGAAGCTTTCCAAGCCTGGCAGCATGCGCCCACGATTGGCGGACTGAAGCTGATTGCCGATATCCCGGCTTTCGGTATTGTAATATTTATCACTTATCTGGTGTATGTCGGCATTTATGAAACCAAGGTTGCCAGCAACCTGATGGTAATTCTTAAGCTTGCCGTTCTGATGCTCGTGATTGGTGTAGGCAGCTTTTATGTCCATCCGGCTAACTGGAGTCCGTTTGCGCCCAATGGCGTGGGCGGTGTGCTGAAAGGTGTTTCCGGGGTTTTCTTTGCCTATATTGGTTTTGATGCCATCAGTACTACCGCCGAAGAATGCAGAAATCCCCGTCGCGACCTGCCCAAAGCCATGATCTATGCCTTAGTCATTACCACCGTTTTATATGTTCTCATCAGTCTGGTGCTTACCGGCATGGTCCCCTACAACCAGTTACAGGTGGGCGATCCGCTGGCGTATGTGTTTCAACAGTTGCATCTCTCCGGACTGTCGGGAGTCATTGCCGTGAGCGCTGTCATCGCTATGGCAAGTGTACTGCTCGTTTTCCAGGTAGGACAACCCCGCATCTGGATGAGCATGAGCCGCGATGGATTACTGCCGAAAATATTTTCAAGGTTGCATCCGCGCTTTAAAACGCCAGCATTTTCCACCGTTATTACCGGGGTGATGGTTGCCGTGCCTTCGCTTTTTCTCAATATTACCGAAGTTACCGACCTGACCAGCATTGGTACTTTGTTTGCATTTATCCTTGTTTCGGGAGGTATCCTTATCATTGATCGACGTAAGGACAATAAGCCTGCCGGCAAAGGTTTCCGTGTGCCGTATTACAGCAGCCGTTATGTTTTACCGCTGATTTGGCTCATCATTATCCTGTTGTTGTTTTATTTTAACGGGGAAGGCATTTCCGGTTTCTTCTCCGTAAAAGTTACTCCCGGCCATTCCTTCTGGGATGTTTTCAAACATAAGATTCCATCCCTTGGCTTTATGGCGATTGCCACCGTTATCTCCGTAATGGCTGTGATTAAACGCTTGTCGCTGATTCCTGTCCTTGGCTTGTTGACCAATCTGTATCTTATTTCGGAACTAGGCATTACCAACTGGATGCGTTTTCTGATCTGGCTGGTAATCGGGCTGATTTTGTATTTTTCGTATGGTAACAAGCACAGCAAACTGATACGGAATCATTCTTCCGGAGTTTCAGAATTCTGAAATATTTTTTATTGTATATTTGGTAGTGCATTACTAAGTAATAGGACAAATAGAATGTCGTATATCAAAAAAAATAGGACGCGGATTCCACGGAAAAAACAGATAAATACTGATCATAATACAAACAGATTTAACGCTGATTTTATTCATGCAAGCATGAATAATAAGAACGGATAGATCAGAAAATCATTCAGACAAGTCGGAATTAAAATCCGTTTTTAATCCGCTATTTTCAGCAAAAATCCGTGTTCTATTTTTAAGGTTTTCAAATTTAATTATACGACAATTTATAGTTTCTATTACTTAAGAGATTTTTAGTGATATGGTTTTTAAACCCAGATTTGCCGTTAGATTTTTTTTTCAAATAACAATCATTAAAAAAATACAATAGTAATGAACTATTATTGACATTTTTGTAACGGCAAAACGATTAAGAAAAACTAAGAATTTATCTTTTTTATTGGTAAGGAAATTTTATCATTCAAGTTTTTCTAAATCGGGGTTAAACCCAACTAATTCATTAGCTCGCTTCGCTTCTAATGAATAATTTGGGTTAAACAAATAATGGAGCATAAACGGATAAAATATACATCCGGCTGAAGGGAAAAGTAAACTGCCATGACGCACGACCGAGGCAGAGTATAAATTACCACGACTATGTTCATGAGATGATCAGGGCAGAGTATAAATTACCACGACTATGTTCATGAGATGATCAGGGCAGAGTATAAATTACCATGACTATATTTATGAGGAAATCAAAGCAGAGTATGAATTACCACGACTATGTTTATGAGGAAATCAAAGCAGAGTATGAATTACCATAACTATGTTCATGAGAAAATCAAGGCAAAGTATAAATTACCATGACTATGTTCATGGAACGACCAGAGCACAGTATAAACTCCCATTCCATTGCTATCCTAATAAGACGCTAACAGATCTGACGATGCTGTCAGGTCTATAACCTTTCAGTGTCTGAAAGACCTGACCGTTTTTAGTCTTTTGGGACAGTCTTAACTATTCATTGAGATCAGAAATTCCTCGTTGGACTGGGTGTATTTCATTCTTTCTTTCAAACAAGGCTGTCTATAATAAGACGCTGACAGATCTGACGATGCTGTCAGGTCTATAACCTGTCAGCGTCTGAAAGACCTGACAGCGTTTTTAATCTGTGTTTTACTAACGCTAAGCTTAAGCCTGGGGTTATACATTCCAGCTATTTGAAGGACCTTGGTCCGAATACTCTTAGGGGACAACAGTAATAAATAATTTTTAATTTTTTTATGAAATATGTATACCATGTCAAAAACAATATTAGTTTTGTTGCATGGCTTTTCCGAAAGGAGTGAAGTTTAAATAAAAAGCTTCCCCCATAGAGGCAAAACTACGACCAATTGCTAATTTTATAGAGGACACCTTATGAAAAGGCTTTATTTTCTATTTACGCTTTATGTTGTTTTTAGTTTTGCAATTTTCAATGAAAGTAATGCACAAACGGATAGTGTAATTATTATTCGCGATAGTATTGATAATAATACAACTCTGATTAAACTGATGACTAATGACAGGGTGCTTATTCATCAGTATTATGCTTATAAAGATTATCCGGGAATGCTATTTAACCAACGATTTGCTGGCTTCAGCAATGTCAGTGTTATTGATTGTGCTCCTGAAAAAATGGCCCTGAAGACCGGCTGGACCTGGCTTTCATTCCCAAGGCTGGAACGTAAATTAAATGAACCGGTAAATGCTATCGGAGTATTGCAAAACATAACCCCTTTTCCTGGAGAAATAAACTTTTTAGGAATAAATAATTCAAATGGAAACCATGTTTCTTTAGAATGGCTAAGTGGTAGTTGGACTCCATACGGGCTATCGATGATTCAAAGTACATTAGGGTATAAATTATATACCAACAACCAAAATATGAGTCATATACCCACTTCGGGTAGTGTTCTTGATCCATCAACTTCAATTAATATCTATGCCGGACACGAAAACTGGATCGGTTATTTTCTGAATAAATCGCTGACCCCTGCCGAGGCATTCGGAAGTCAGATGGACAATCTGTATGAAATCAAGACCCAGAACTGGACCATGACCAAGGTAAATAACCAGTGGATTAGTATGACCGGGAATTCACCGCTGAAATACGGAGATATGGTGGCGGTAAAGTGCTACGACGATGCGTCCTTCCAATGGGATAACAGTTCTACGGGAACATCCGAAGAATCTTCGTTAGCCGCGGCTCAGCATTTTACCTATACGGAGACGGCGGATTATACTCCGATCTATATCGAGTTGGAGAGTTCGGATCCGGTGGAAGAAATCGGGGCATATGCCGGCAACGAATGTATAGGAGCTGTGGCAGTGAACGACACCCTGGTGGAATTGAATGCCTATTTGCCCGATTCGGTAAATAACAACCGGCAGATAGACTTTGTAAAATATTACGGGACCAAGTCGGCGCCGGTTTCCACGGGCGATTATTGGGTATATAACCCCTGGACTCTGACCAAAGATAAACGGAAAATATTATGTAACGAACATGCCGATTACCAGTTGGTGTCGTTCAAGAAAAAGGAGGAACTGTCGTTTACCGAAAAGGCAAGCATTGAATGCTATCCCAACCCGTTCGGCAATGCTACAACCATCCGGTATTCCCTGCCCGAAGAGGCAAAGGTTTCCGTTAAAATCTATTCGATGGGAGGTGCCCTGGTCAGTACGATTGTTGACGGTAAGCTGCCCAAAGGAAACTATACCGCAAACTGGAGCGGAAAAGATGCAAACGGGGCAGGCGTTCCCCAGGGAATCTATCTGTGCAAAATGATAAGCGGAAATGTGGTTTATCAGACTAAACTAATTTATATGAAATAATGTGATTGTTGATGCAGGGACGGATTAAAAAGTTTTAAAGATCTTTGTTGTGGGCTTTATGGTTTAATATTTTAAAAATTAACCACAAAGAAGGCACAAAGTAACATAAAGAATAATAATCAGTCATACTCTTTTTGGTGAGCCCCTGCATCTTTTTTAATAATAAATAAATGTGTTGAAATGACAAAAACCATACCTTTCTTTTGCCTTTTATTGTTTTGTTTTAATGCTTTTGGTACCCGGATAACCGTAAAGCAGGACGGAAGCGGTAATTACCCCACCATTCAGCAAGCCATCAATGCTTCGTCGGGCGGAGATACCATTCTGGTATATCCGGGCACGTATTACGAAAATCTTAACTTTAAGGGGAAAGGTATCACGGTTGCCAGCCTGTATTTGCTGAATCCCGCAGATTCGCTTATCCGCCAGACCATCATTGACGGAAACCATAATGGCAGTGTGGTGCTGATGATTTCGGGAGAGGATGGGCATACCCTTTTATGCGGCTTTACCCTACAGCATGGTTCCGGTTCCGTTTTTTATGATCAGACACGGAGGGGAGGTGGTATAGGAATAAGGAATGCCCAACCTGTGATAAGAAATTGCATTATCAAGGACAATCTGTCGGATGCGGGAGGCGGCATTTTTTGCTGCAATTCAACGGTTTTTTTGTCTGGTAACAGCATTTATAATAATCATGGAGCTTCCGGTGGAGGATGTATCATGTTGCTGGATAATACTTCCATAACTTTCGACAGCATTGTGCGGAATAATATGTATTTAAATTATTCATCCCGGGGTACTGAAATTTATAAGTCGTCCACTTGTCCTGCTATCCATGTGGTGGCAGATACCTTTACGGTGATCAATCCCGATAATTATTATATTGCTTCATTGGATTTATATGGCTTTCCGGTTAATGACGTAACGACGGATATTCTGCATGCCAAAGTGCAGACGGTGCATGCCAGCCTGTATGTGAGTCCTTCCGGGAGTAATGGAAACAGTGGTTTGAGTGCATCCGAGCCATTGCAAACCATTAGTTATGCCCTTATCAAAATAGCTTCCGCTAAAAGTGGACCTCCACTGACCATTCATTTAGCCGACGGGACGTACTCTCCTTCGCAAACGGGTGAATTTTTTCCGCTGAGTCTCAAGAGTTATGTAAATATTGTGGGGACTGACCGCGACAGCACCATTCTGGATGCCGATAAATTGCATTATCATCTGAAGGGAAATAATACCATAAGTAATTTCTCTATTAAAAACCTCTCCCTTATCAATGGGAATTCTGTATTCGGTCATTTATCTTTGGGCAGTGTCAATATTCAATACTGTAATAATATAAGTTTAGATAATCTTTTAATCACAGAAAATAACTGCCATAGTGATGGGGCTGCTTATCTTGTTTCAATAGCTAATACGGATCAATCATATTTAAACAAAATTCACATATCTGATAATATGGGAAGCAACCCATTATTTATAAGCAACGTAAATACCCTTAAAAGTTTTTTAGCCGACGATTGCATCGTTCAGCACAATTTGCCCAATGGTGACCCCGAAACATGGGATGGTGGAGGAATAGGTATTGTCGGAGACGGATTGAATCCACCATTTATTCAGGGAACATTTAAAAATCTTGTTGTCGTGCAAAATCAAAAGGATATAATATCCGGTACTCTCAGTGTTTCTGAAGCAATAGCAATCACTGCTGCAAAAGTGGACATTGTTAATGCGACTATTGGTGAAAATACCAATATCAATCCAGCACTCGGAGGAGCAATTTGTATGGATCGTGGGTCGCAACTGAATATTTATAACTCCATTATTTTTGGGAATACGCCTCCCGCCTTTTTTGTTCACCGGGGTAGCGATTATTATTCTCCCTGTGTATTGAACATCAGCCATTGCCTGGTGGAGGATGGCGAGGATGGGGTGGTGGATTATACCGGCGACAACACCATTATCTGGGGCGAAGGAAATATGGACAGCATTCCCGGCTGGGATATAGCAGGCCAGTATCCGTATGCCTTAACTGGCAGTTCACCCTGCATCGATGCCGGCACCGTCAACATTCCCGGTATTACCCTTCCTGTATACGACATCCTGGGAAATCCAAGAGTTGTTGGCGGCATAGTGGATATGGGTGCCTATGAATATCAGGACATCAATCCCGGCATCAGGGAAATAAACCCTTTTAAAAAGAAAAATCAACTGGCCGTTTATCCTAATCCGTTCCGTCAGCAAGCCGTTATCTCGCTTTCTCTTACTTTACCATCGCAGGTAGAACTGATTATTTATGATTTATCGGGCAATCCGGTAAAAATGCTGGCCGATGCCCGGTTATCGGAAGGGAAATATGATTTTATCTGGGATGGTACGGACAATCATCACCGGAATATGCCTTCGGGCGAATACCTTGCCGTAATGATGAAAGATGGGAAAGTAACGGAGCGTATAAAATTAATAATGATACCGTAATATTTTTTTACAGTTTGTCAAATTTTATTGTATATTTGGCAGTGCATTATTAAGAGATTTTTAGTGATATGGTTTTTAAACAAATAATGAAGCATAAACGGGGAAAATATACATCCGGCTGAGGAAAAAAGTAAACTACCATGGCTGTGTTCATGAGACGACTAAGGCAGAGTATAAATTACCATGACCATGTTCATGAGATGACCAAGGCACAGTATAAATTACCATGACCATGTTCGTGAGGATACCAAAGCAAAGTATAAACTACCATGACAATGTTCGTGAGAATACCAAAGCAAAGTATAAATTACCATGGCATTATTCATTAGGAAACCAAAGCAGAGTATAAATTAACAGGATATAAAACAGGAGGATAAAAGCATAAGAAAAGAACGTCGCCGGTAGGGTTAAAGAGATAAAGGAGGTAAGGTGGTGAATACAAAGATAAAAATGACCGCAAATTTTTTAATTCACTTAGTATAAACATCAATAAAAATTTAACTATGGATGAGAATGAAAATCCGACTTCTCCGGCGGAACAACCCGGCCCGACCAAGTCAACCGGCAATATCCCTAACCCGGATGCCGATTTTGCCGACCTGAACATGAATGTTGCCCTGACGTGGGAAAACAATGCCGATCTTACGTTGAAATGGATAACTCAGGCGGTTTATAAAACCAAAGCCGAAGCCTTTTCGGCAATGGTAAAGCAACGTAAAACAGTTGGCGGTGGCCGGCAGTCGCTGACGCAAGAGCTGAAACAATTAGATGCCGAAATTGACCGGAATATTGCTTACGTCAAAAACAGTCTGAAGGAGAAATATGGCAAAACCGAAGCCTTTGCCTATTATCCGCAGTTTGGTATCGAACATGTTCGCCATTTTTACCTTTTGCCCCGCGATCGTAATCAGCGGAAGCTTTCCCTCGAACTGCTTAAAAATGCGTTGATAGCTCATGGCATAGACGGGCAAAAATACGGTTCGGCCTATTGGAATCCGGTTTGTCAGCGGTATAATGAACTGATGACGCAAGCCCAGTATACGGACAGCAGTGTGTCCAATATTGTAGGCGACAAACGTCAACTGAAAGCCGAACTGCGGAAGGTACTGAATTCACTTGTGTTGCTTATCCATTGCAACTATCCCGATACCTACAAAAGCGTATTAAGGGAATGGGGATTTCAGAAAGAGAAGTATTAATGAGAGGTTTCTGAAAAAGTCAGGTCATCTTATTTTTTATTGTCCGGTAAAAAATTTCCTTGAAGGGCTGATGCCCAATTATCCACTGTGTTTTACCAACCCCAGGCTTTAAGCCTGGGGTTATACATTCCAGCTATTTGAAGGACTTTAGTCCAGATGCTTTTATAGGACAACAGTGATAAATATTTTTTATTTTTTTATACGATATGCATACCATGTCGAAAACAATATTAATTTTGTTGCATGGCTTTTCCGAAAGGAGTGAAGCTTAATTAAAAAGCTTCCCCCGTAGAGGCAAAACAGAAATTAACAGAATATACTTAAATCACACCTTATGAAAAATACAATACGTACGGCTATAATAATTGCAGTTTTTTCTGTTTTCCCTTTATCCAAGACCTTTGCCCAGCTTTGGCCAAAAACATACCAGGGCAGTTATAATAACGTGTCTGCAAGTGACATGATTGAAGCATACGATAAGGGATATTTATTGCTTTCTGATTGTTCGGAAAGTAATGTTTATTACGATCATATTTGGGTAACCAAAACCGATGTCAACGGGAATGTTTTATGGGACAAAAAGATAGGAAATGCTTCGTATAGCATTGAGAGCTATGCCTTCAAACAAACACAGGATGGAGGAATAGTTATTGCGGGTTCAAGGATGAGCGAATCAGGTGAAGATAAAGATCCCTGTATTATTAAGATGAATGCCTGCGGAGAGATCGAATGGGCAAAATGGTTCCCAGTAGAAGGTACATTTAATTTAGGATATGGCGTAGAACAGACGCCAGAAGGAAATTATGATTTTATGGTTCTGATGTATACCTATGATCCGTTTAGTGACCATCGTATTTCAATCATTCGTCTTGACCCGGAAGGAAATGTACTGAAGGTAAAAGATTTTATAAAAGATGATCCTGACTTGCATAGTGAGGAAGCTAGTAATTTAACATCTCTTAGTAACGGAACCTCGTTAATTACCGGATTTGCGTATTATCCTGACTCTGGGAATCCGCAACGTTGGTTTATGCGGTCCTATTTTATAAATTACAACGGAGATCTGAGTACCAACTGGAATAGAGTATTGAACAGCGATTATTTTTATTCAGATGCGGTTAGATCTGCGGAAAGCAGCACGGGAATGATTTATACAGCAGCAAGGCATACGCGGAATGAAGCGGGACTTCCGGATTCTCCATGTTTGTTAAAAATATCTCCTTCTGGTGAATCCTTAATGGCAAAAGATCTTATAAAAAATACACAATTAGGCATTGCAACAACCATTAATTTTTTAAATGATACTACATTAATTTTAGCTACAGGATGGACAATTGATAATAACCCTGAAGAAGGAATCTTGATAACAGATACTATGGGAAATGTGTTAAAACAAAGGTCTTTAATATCTGATTATTACACATTCTGTGGTTCTAGTATAACCTACGACAAAAAATATCTGTGTTTTGGCAGTTTTTTGATAGGGGAAGATTTTATACCCTACTTATTTAAACTTACCCCGGATTTAGAAGACGATACCCTTAACCCTGCCGTATTTACCTATGATTCCCTGTGCGGACATCCCATTACCTCCTCAGTCATTGATCCCCAATGGGACATCATCCTTGGGATAGATGAGCCGGAAAAGAACACGGAAGCCCAGCAACTGCAGCTTTCGCCTAATCCGGCAACGGATAATGTTACCATCACCCTGCCGCAGTATACGGTAGAGAAAACCCAAACCGGAGGATTTACAGTGGTTACGGCAACCTATCGCTACAATGACAAACCAGAATTAGAAATCTACGACCTCAACGGCAGGCTGCAACTCAGCCGTACGTTGCAGAAAGACGAAAAACAACTTACACTCGACATTTCTTCGTTATCCGCCGGCATGTATATGGTGCGTCTGGTAGCGGATAAGAAACAAGTGGCGGAGACGAAATTAGTGGTGGCAAAATAGGACCCCACCCGAACCCTCCCCTAATTTTAGGGGAGGGCGCAGTAATCCTGAAAATTAGGAGAATGCTGGAAGGGTAGGGTCAAAATAATCAACAAACAATAAAAACATTTAAAAATCAATAATCATGAAAAAATTTTTACTCTTCATTTGTTTTGGTTTAATGTGCATCATGGGTGTACAATCACAAAGCTGGGCTCCAATGGGAGCCGTATGGTACTATAATGTAGTAGATCCTTTTGGCCCGGGAATTACCTATGCCCGTTATGAAGTTACCGGCGATACGATTATTCAGGATAAGAATTGCAGCCTTATTACAGGTAATGCATGGGCTGTTTTTCCGGGCAATCTCAGTTGTATTTATACTTACGAGGAAAATGGCAAGGTATATGTCTGGGATCCCTTCGCTTCCCAGTTTTGTCTGATGTATGATTTTTCATTAGCTGCCGGACAATCCTATCAAACATCGTGGAATGGTTGCCAAAGTGAAACTACAATCTGGTCTACCGGTAACCAAATGATTAATGGATTTAATTTGTCTTTTTATACCCTTTCAGACGCAGGCTCTGCAAAATATATACATTACATTGGAGGAATGTCATCCCTGTTTCCTTATAATTTCAATTATTGTGATACGATAATATACGATGGACCATTCATCCAGGGATTGCGTTGTTATGATGACCCGGTGATCGGGCACTACGAAACCGGCCTCTCACCCTATTGCGATTATGTGGTAGGAATCGAAAATCCTGAAAAAGAAACGTTGATCAAATTGTCGCCCAACCCAGGCAGCAATATATTGTATATCCAAACGTCATTAAAAGATGCTAAATTTGAGTTGTACGATATTACCGGCAGACAGGTAATGCAACGAAACATTAATAAAACTACTACAGTAAACATCTCTGCATTGCATCCCGGAATGTATTTTTACAGGATACTGCAAAACGGGATAGAGAAAGAAGGCGGAAAATGGATGAAGAAATAATGTCTGGTTGTTAGCGATTAGCTTTTGGCTATTAGCCATTGGCCAAAAGCAAACGGCTAAAAGCTAATGGCCAATGGCTAATGACCAAGTTTAAACGCTGTCAGGTTTTGGATTGTTTTCGTAATTCGTAATTCGTAATTGTTAACAGGTGCTACGTATGCTGTCAGGTTAATTTATGGATTCCTCCCTTCGGCCGGAAGGACTGTCATCCTTAAAGAGAAGAAGAAAAAAAGTAGGATAAATGCGTACCGATACATAACTAATTTTTTAGAGGCACATATCAACCTCAAGTGAGATATAATTTTTTTGATAAAGGCAAATAAAGGCCACAATGAATGGTTATTTTTTTAAAAATATCTATAATGAGGACAGCATAGCCACTAAAATAATTTTATTAAGGCTTGTTGTGGTGAAAATGGATTGTTAACTTATTTTTTATGGGCATAGTGTTACCACATGGTATGCATTTTTTTTAAAAACACTGTTTAGTGAGTTTGTATGAAGGAAAAGGGAATGAAGGATTTTTTGCATTGCAACGGTCTTAGAATATATTTTTTGCCAGTCCATACCGGGGCAGAACACTTTGCGGGATGAATGTACATTTATGGGCAATAAAAAAGCCGGCTTAAAAGCCGGCTCGGTAATATCAATAATCATCCATATTAACTGTTCATCGAGATCAGAAATTCCTCGTTGGTTTGGGTATATTTCATTTTATCCTTCAGGAATTCCATAGCTTCGAGTGGATTCATATCGGCTAAGTGATTGCGAAGAATCCAGATGCGTTGCAGAGCTTCTTTGTCGAGCAGCAGGTCATCACGACGGGTACTCGAAGCTACGATATCGATAGCCGGATAGATACGTTTGTTGGACAGTTTACGGTCGAGTTGGAGTTCCATATTGCCGGTACCTTTGAATTCTTCAAAGATCACTTCATCCATTTTGGATCCGGTATCAATCAGGGCTGTGGAAATAATGGTAAGCGAACCACCGTTTTCGATCTGACGGGCGGCACCAAAGAAACGTTTGGGTTTGTGCAGGGCGTTGGCTTCCACACCACCGGATAATACTTTGCCCGAAGCTGGGGAAACGGTGTTATAGGCTCGTGCAAGACGGGTGATGGAATCCAGCAGGATAACCACATCGTGGCCACATTCGGTAAGGCGTTTGGCTTTTTCCAGGACGATATTGGCAATTTTAACATGGCGTTCGGCTGGTTCATCGAAGGTGGATGAGATCACTTCGGCTTTTACGCTGCGAGCCATATCTGTAACTTCTTCGGGACGTTCGTCAATCAAAAGCACAATTAAGTAGGCTTCGGGGTGATTGTAGGAAATGGCATTGGCAATTTCTTTCAGCAAAACGGTTTTACCGGTTTTGGGCTGGGCTACAATCAATCCGCGTTGACCTTTTCCGATAGGGGTAAAGAGGTCGATGATGCGGGTGGAGATGGTTTCGAGGGGATGTCCGGTAAGTTTAAATTTCTTTTCGGGGAAAAGAGGGGTAAGAAAATCGAATGGGATACGGTCGCGGACTTCTTCGGGGTTTTTGCCGTTGATAAGTTCTATTTTTATCAGAGGGAAATATTTTTCACCGTCTTTGGGTGGGCGTATGCTTCCGCGTATGGTATCGCCGGTTTTCAAACCGAAGAGTTTAATCTGGCTTTGCGAAACATAAATATCGTCGGGCGAATTCAGATAGTTGTAATCGGCAGAACGAAGGAATCCGTATCCGTCGGTCATTATTTCCAATACGCCTTCGCTGGAAACAATGCCATCAAAATCCACCAGATCATCTTTGGCTTTTTCGGGATATCTTCCGCGTCCGCCAGGATAATCGCGTTGCCAGGGACGTTCTTTGTCTGTTTTAGCCGGTGGTCTTACGGATGGTTTTTCCGGTTCCTGTTCGGTTTCAATAGCTGGGGTTTCTTCTTCGGTGGAAATAAAAGTTGAGGAAGGTTCCGGCGTATCAATTCCTAAAAAGTCGAGCTTTCCGTTATCTCCGTTTTCATCGTCAAACGAAAAAATTTTGTCATCTTTAAACGATTCCGAAAGGTTGGGGGCAGGAGCAGGAGAAATTTCTAAAGGTTTTTCTTCCTTTTTTTCATCATCTGGTTTTTTTTCAAATTCGGCAGGTGGATTGTCTATTCTTCTGCGTTTCATCCGGAAGGGGTTTTTCGATTTTTTTTCAGAATTAAGCACTTCCTTGGAAGGATTCAATGCCTGATAATCCAAAATTTTATAAACCAAATCCTGTTTTTTCAATCCCTCGGTCTTGGGG
>Ga0183095_10241_pt2 | contig 74884 bp, 60 predicted proteins | sample BioMet4_FD_130346 | JGI IMG/M metagenome (GOLD analysis project Ga0183095, IMG submission 130346) | Microbial communities from bioreactor (seeded with sewage sludge) at LBNL, California, USA - Biofuel metagenome 4 (v2) (version 3) | ecosystem: Engineered > Bioreactor > Anaerobic > Unclassified ... | reverse complement strand
AAGAAAAAGGTAATACAATATGAATAGAAGAATATTATTGTTGAATAGTTTGATGTTTCTACTTGCCTCTTTTAATATTATGGCACGAAATTGTAATGATTTGTTCTTAAAACAATATATTGTAACAAATGATACTGTTGTAATTAAGAAATTAGGGCATTCATTCCTGAAATAATCATATACAAAGGGATTCTGTTTATACATTAGAGTGGGGTAATGAGTTAGTTGAAAATACCTCAAAGGATACATTTGAGGTATTAGGTAGTGGAGTTTTAGGCATAATTGATAATGATGAACAAACAATTATTCTTGGGCAAAGTTGTGGAACTTCATGTTCACGTTATGTGATTTTGTCATTACAGTTTAATAGTAAGGAAAAAGAATATTTGTTTGCTAAGGCATATGATTTAGCAAATCATCTTGTCGCTTTTATCCCTGAGGATAATAATATTTTTGTACGAATAGAGAACTTTATGACAGGTCAATATATGAATATTATAGAAAGTGATTTGTACCCTGCAACAATTAAAGGAGATTGTATTGATGATATTTATTTTTCCAAAGATAGTATTATTATAAAATGGCAGGGCAAAGAATGGTCAAATAACAAAGCAGACCCCAAAGAAATAAAACTTAAAATAGAGCTAAGATAGGATAATTCAAGGTGTAAAAAAGAATTTGTTCTGTATAAGACTATCTGTTTGAGATTTATCCTTATCTTTGTTTTGTTTTTTGTATTGAATATTTTTGTACTTTTACATTATCGATTTTGTAGAAAGAGGGTGATTATCTTGTTTCTATTTTATTTTAGAGCGAAATGGTGGTGTGATATTTATATCATTAGAGTCTTTTTTGTGTTTTCAAAATGCAAAATAAACAATTGGTAACAATTATCAAAGCAAGAACACTAAACTAATAAAATATATCTTGCAATTAACAAATTATTTCTTTGTTTTGGTTGACTGTCTCTTTGTTTTATTCGTTCAACATGCCATGTTGTTGCCTATAAAACAAAGCTTCATTTTACTAAAGCTTTGTTTCCGTAAATTAAAACAAAGAAAGAATTTGCTTAAACAGTGTTTGTGATATTTCTTAGAATGCAATAAGGATTATTATTTCTTCTTTTCTTTCTGTTTTGTGCTTTGTGAGTCTTGGAATTTTGCAGAGCCACATTGTTTGAAGCAGTAAGGAGCATTGACATCTAATCTCTCTTGTGCGGCAAATTCTTTAAGCAGTTGTTCAAATTGGGCTTTTTTCTTGCCTTTTAAAATAGAACTATTTTTGTTTTTTGGTACGTAAAAAATGTATTTGGCACTGCCTTGCTTGTCAAAAAAGATACGAAAGAATATTCCCTCATTCATTGCAAAATCTTTGTCCGAAAACCAGTTGCCCATTGCTTGGAGATAGTTCTGCCATTTCCCCATAAACATTTCTAAATCTTTTTCTTGTGAGAAAGCAACTTTTTCGCCTTCGTTCCCAAAAGAGGGATAGAAAGCAGTGTCATTTTCTAAGGCATCTAACTTTTGTTTAGAGGCTGGGTCTTTTGTTGAAAAGATTTCTTGAGCTCCAAGCGTAGTGCAGAGGCTTAATAATACAGCTGTAAAAAATAGTGATAATTGTGTTTTCATTTTGCATATAATTTTATTATAGAATATTATTATAACGTATTGTTATTAGAGTATATTGCTTTGTTTATGAGTTGATACTACTTACGCTTTGTGTGTTTAAATTGAGTGTAGGTTTAATAAAAAGTAATATTGTCTCGTTATATATAAAATGAACATAAAGAAATGAGTTTATTACAAGATATTTTGTCAGTATTTTTACCTTGCCGATGTTGGGCTTGTGGAGAGATTTTGGTTGCAGGAGAGGATAAACTCTGCATTGATTGCAATACGAGACTAATGGAAAATAAGATTAATGACTATGAGCGCACGCAACTCAGGACGAAGCTTCCTATGAATGCTCTTGTGGTTGATATGCTCAGTGTTTTTCATTATACTAACACAAGTATATCGGGTAAATTTATTAGGCGCTTTAAGTATGGTAAAGAGGTATATTTGGGCAAATGGCTTGGAGATATGTTGTGCCAAGAGTTGAAAGAAACAGAGTGGATAAATAAAATAGATTATGTGATTCCAATGCCTCTACATCCATTGCGACATATTTGGAGAGGATTTAATCAGTCAGAGGTTTTGGCTCGGCAAATTTGTCGCGTTTTCCCAAACGTTAGACTATGTAAAGATATTAAACGTGTCAGATATAAAGCTCATCAAACAAGGAGTGGAAAAGAAGAAAGATATAATAATATAGAAGGAGTCTTTACTCTCAAAAATGTGGAAAGATTTGGGGGTAAGAGTGTACTTTTGGTTGATGATGTGATAACAACAGGGGCATCATTGTCTGGTTGTGTTAGGGTGTTGAGTTGTTGTAAGGACATAAAAATATATGTAGCCACTATTGCAGCAACATATCATCAATAAATAAGATAGTCTTTTGGGATAATAGATTTAATGGTCGGAATTTAAATTGATTCTTTGATAAGAAAAAAACAACTTTTGAGCATTTTATTTTGTTAAAACACTCAAAATTACTCTCACTTGTGTAATAACACATTTAGTTATTGATTTGCTTTGTACTCCGGGCGGGACTTGAACCCGCACAAGCGCAATGCTTACAGGATTTTAAGTCCTGCGTGTCTACCAATTCCACCACCAGAGCAAATAAAAAAGAGCGGAAAACGAGACTCGGACTCGCGACCTCAACCTTGGCAAGGTTGCGCTCTACCAACTGAGCTACTTCCGCTTTTTTACTTTTTTTGAGAGTGCAAAAATACAACCTTTTTTCTTACTGGCAAAATTTTTCTACACTTTTTCAATCAATTTTTTGATACTATTAAGCTTTGTCAGTGCCTCCAAAGGTGTAAGATTGTCAATATCTGTGTTTAATATATCTTCTTTTATCTCTAATAAAATAGGGTCATCAAGCTGAATAAAGCTGAGTTGATAAGGATTTTGCTCCTTTTCCTTTAGCTTTATTGGGTCTGTGTATTTGTCTTGGGCATTACGCTTTTCAAGCTTTTCAAGTATCTCTTGGGCTTGACTAAGCACCTTTTGAGGCATTCCTGCCAAGCGTGCTACCTCTATTCCAAAGCTACGCCAACTGCCGCCCTTGGCAATCTTGCGTAAGAATATTATTTTTTTGCATACTTCTTTGATAGTGATATGGAAGTTTTTGATGCGTGAGTAGTCTTTCTCCATTGCAATTAACTCATGATAGTGAGTGGCAAAAAGACATTTGGCTCTTTGACTTGGATTGTCATGCAGATATGCTGCTATTGACCAAGCAATGCTCACTCCATCGTAAGTAGAGGTGCCTCTGCCAATTTCATCAAGCAGAATGAAAGAACGAGAAGAGATATTATTCAATATGCTGGCTGTTTCGTTCATCTCAACCATAAAAGTGCTTTCTCCTGTGGAGATATTGTCTGTTGCACCTACACGTGTGAAGATTTTATCCACAAAACCTATGTCTGCACTTTTGGCAGGCACAAAGCTACCTATTTGAGCCATAAGAATAATAAGAGCATTTTGGCGCAAGTAAGCACTTTTCCCAGACATATTTGGACCGGTTATTATACCTATTTGTTGAGAGGAGTTATCAAGATACATATCATTTGCAATGTAACTCTCTGAAGGTGGTAGCATCTGTTCAATGACTGGGTGACGACCATCCACTATGCGAATGCTATAGCTATCATTTACTTTGGGACATGTGTAGTTGTTTTGCTCTGCCACAAAAGCAAATGAAAGCAAGCAGTCAAGTTCAGAAAGAATAACGGCATTGGATTGTATTTTAGCAATGAAGGAGTGTGCATAGTCTAAAATCTGATTGTATATAGTTGTCTCAATAGAAGAAATCTTGTCTTGAGCTGAAAGAATTTTGTCTTCATAGTCTTTAAGTTCAGAAGTGATATATCTCTCTGCATTGGTAAGTGTTTGTTTTCGCACCCATTCGGCTGGCACTTTGTCTTTGTGAACATTTGTAACCTCAAGGTAATATCCATACACGTTATTGAAACCTATCTTCAGACTACTTATGCCTGTGCGCGTAGCTTCGCGTTGTTGCATGCTGTCAAGAAAATTCTTTCCGTTAGTAGATAGCTCTCTGAGGTTGTCAAGCTCACTGCTGACTCCAGAGGCAATCACTCCGCCTTTTTGTAGTTGGTTGGGGGCTTGGGGGCTAATGGTTTGTTCTATTTTTGTTTTAAGCTCCCCGCAAAGGTCAAGCCTTTCAATATTTTTAAGCTCTTGTACTCCCATGCAAGCAAACTTTATGCGCTCTATCTCTTTGAGTATGTCTACCAAAGCAAACATTTCATTTGGGGCTATGCGATTACAGGCTATCTTTGAGGCCATGCGTTCAAGGTCTCCAATATTTCTGAGGCTTTTTCTTATACTCTGGCTATTTGAATCGCAGAGTGTGAAATGAGACACAACAGCTTGACGTTTTTCTATTTCGTTAATATCTATCAATGGCAAGACTATCCAACGACTAAGTCTGCGTGAGCCCATATTTGTTTGAGTGTGATTAAGTACATTGAAAAGGCATGAGCCACCCTGAGCTAAAGGTGAAAGCAATTCAAGGTTAGAAATGGTGAAACGGTCAAGCCATACATATTTACTATTGTCAAGCCGTGATATGTTTTGAATATTAGCAATCTCTGTGTGGCAAGTCTCTTTCAAATAGTGCAAACAAGCTCCGGCGGCGATAGTTGCAAGAGCCATAGTCTCTATTCCAAAGCCTTTCAGAGAAGCAATGCCGAAGTGTTTTAGTATTATCTCGTTTGCAAAATCAGATGTGAAAACCCAGTCGTCAAAAGTATTGGTGAGAAATCCTGTATTGAACACGCTTTGGAATTCTCTAAGTTTTTGTTTCTGCACAATCAACTCTTTGGGAGCAAGGTTGTATATTAGTTTTTCCTCTTCTTCGCGTTTACCCTCAGAGACATAAAACTCTCCTGTTGAGATGTCAAGAAAGGCAACACCCATTTGATCTTTGCCTGTATGCAGAGCGCATAGGAAGTTGTTTTCTTTGTGGTCAGAAGTCTTGTCGTTATAAGATAGGGAAGGGGTTACCACTTCTATAATATCCCTTTTTACAAGAGTTTTTGTGGTTTTGGGGTCTTCCATTTGCTCACATATTGCAACTCTTAGCCCACTGCGTACAAGACGAGGAAGATAGGAGTCAAGAGCATGAAAAGGGAATCCAGCCATTTGCACAAAAGTGCCTTCACCGCTTGCTTTGCGAGTGAGGGTTATATCAAGTATTTTTGAGGCTTGCTCAGCATCGGAAGAGAATGTCTCATAGAAGTCTCCAACTCTAAAAAGCAACATAGCATCTGGATACTTTGCTTTCATGGAGTAATACTGTTGCATTAGCGGAGAGAGTTTTTCCATATTGTTTTAGGTGATTTATTCTTGTTTTTGCAGCACAAAATTACAAATTATTTCATTTGAAAACCCTATTTTTGCACTATGAAACGTTTAAACAATAACTTTTTTGCTCTTCCAGCCACTATCTTGGCTCCTACCTTGATTGGCAAATGGCTTTGTTTCAAAAAAGATGGGCATATAACAAAACTCCGTATCACCCAAACAGAATGCTATTATGGTTGGGAGGATAGTGCCTCTCATGCTCACAAAGGCAAGACGCTAAGAAACGCTCCTATGTTTGAGCAAGGAGGTTTGACATATATTTACCTCTGTTATGGAATGTATGATATGCTTAATGTGGTCAGTGGAGCAAAGGACAATCCTGAGGCAGTGCTAATTCGTGGAGTGGAAGGCTATGATGGACCGGGGAAATTGACAAAACATCTTGGCATAACAAAAAAGGAAAACTGCATACCTCTTGCCACAAGTTCTGTTTTGTGGATAGAAGATGACGGCAAACACTATTCTTATGAGCAAAGCAAGAGAATAGGTATAGATTATGCAGAGGAAAAAGACCGCAATAGGCTTTGGCGTTACTGTATAAAGCTTTGATTATCACACTTGTTTAATATGCTCTGGCGAATCAGTCATTTAATTTTCGCAATGACTGATTCCGCGTTCTGAATGACTGATTCGGCAGACGGAAACAGTCATTTGATTTTCTAAAACAAAGAAAAATTTTCGCCTTTTTCTGCTATTAAATATCATTACTTTGCAAACAATGAATTTTGTAGTTTAAGGGGTAAAATTTGGAAAGTCAAATTGAGCTAAAAGTATAGAAAATATGGGTATTGTCATTAAAAAATATCAAGAGACAATGAATAATATAAATATTTGTTGTATTATTGCAGAAGTAATAGTGAATAAATTTGTGCAATAAAAATCAAAGCAATATCAATGAAAGCACATAAAATAGCTATAATTATAATTCTTTGTCTGTTGCAAATGGTTGCTTTTTCAAAATAAGATAGCTTCCCAATAGCTAATATAAATATATTAGTAAAAGGTACAAAGACAAGTATTACCACAAAATAGCAAAGGAGTCTTTGAGTTTATAAGAAGGTAATTTTCAATGAAGAAGAGACAAGATATTTTATAATATATAGCAGTAATGGAGGAATAGGTACGGAGTTGGAAGATATATACCTAAAGAATGGTAAGTATATAGGAGAGATAAAGCTCATTCAGATAAGATATAGATAGTAGTGGATCACAGTAGTTTCAGAAGAAACGAAGGGATTAGGAACAGTTGTATAAATAAAAGATGCAGGAACAATAGTTATTTACAATATAAAATATATGTTTTATGAGAAGAATTAGTATTACATTTTTTGCTTTCATTTTATTTGCAATATGTTCATTTGCACAAGAGGTTGTGATAAAGGGGAAAATTATTGATACCCATAATAGACAACCAGTTATGTTTGCAACCATAAAGATTGTTGGAGAGCCTTATGGCACAATAACTGATGATGAAGGAATTTTCTCACTGGCTCTTACACAAAAAGATGTAACACTTTCTATAAGAGAAGTTGGTTATAAAGAAAAGACTCTTAAATCCACAGATTTTAAAGAAGGGGATATAAAGATCATTACTTTAGTTCCAACACAGAGATTTTTAAAAGAGGTAACTGTTACAGCTCTTACGCCACAAGCTATACTGAAAAGAGCATATAAGAGCATAAAACATAATTATATTTGTGAGAAATATGGTGTAGATTTGCTTTCTTGCTCTATTGTAAAGATTAATGACACCATAAGAAATATGGTTTTCAAGAGTGGTGTATACACAAAAGCTGGTTATATGAAAGGACTTTCAAATGATAAGTTCTCCTCACGCCACACGTTTGTAATAGCCTCAGACACAGCTTTTGCTAAACCTTGGGGACAGTGGGACAAAGTGAATTGGAGCTATCTTTCAAATGTGGATTGGAATGATATAAACGGGATAGACGATGATTTGGAATGGATTGATGAGTGTGATATAAGTATAGATTCTGTTTGTGATAGTATAGATTCTTACTATATTCTCACTTCTCGTTCTCGTAGACCTCAAGTTAAGGATAAAGAATTCATTTATCAGATACCTGCGATTACAAGGTATTATATATGTTGTAGTGATTTGGCATTTGTTAAACAAGAGTCTGTATTAGATAGCGTGCAGACGGATTATGTGAAATATTTAAATGATGATCAAAAGAAGAAGTTTACAGCTTTTTACAGTGTTGTTCGTTGGGAGAGGGTAAATGGAAAATACTGTATGACCAATGCTTTTCAGAAATACAAATATCTAACACTTGTAAAGATAAACAGAGAGCAACAAGAGTTGAAGAATGAATACAAGGGGTTTGTGCAAGTAAATAATGTGATGAGTAAAAAGGAAGCCAAACGCTATTCAGAGAAATTTGTTGTAAGACAAGAGAAACTAAGTCAAATGATAAAACTAAAAGAGTTTATTCCTTTACTACTTGAAGAGAATGACTATTTCTTATTGTCAGAGAAGAATTAAACAGTAAATGATACAAAATCTCAATAACTAACATATACCCAAGGGAGTTGCTAATTGATATAAAAGAGTTGTTGAGTTTTATGAATAAATTTTGTGGGTGAAAATAAATTACTTAACTTTGTGGGGCAGATAAAGCATTGAATGTTTGGTATATTAAATAGAAATATGATATGAAAAGATTTATTTTCGCATTTCTGGCAACAGTATGGTCAATACCGCAATAGGACAACAGGTAGGTATATTAGGCGGTGGGGGGGGGGTAATTTCAGTACTTATATGACTTTCTTTTTACTCATTATTTGACAAGTGGGTGTTATGACACAAATAATTTGAGTGTCATTGGCGTTGTTGGCTATCAGCACTATTTGGCAATGGCTCAACCATTTCACACAGACACAACTGTATCTCTAAGGGGAATTGCTGCATACGTATGTCTTTATCAACCGGAGTTAATGAATACAGCTCACCTTGTTACTTTCAAATAAGAGATGCATCTTTGGAAAGAATTATTGCTCAAATACGCTATGACCCCATTGTTTCAAACTATGAAAGTGGCACATTGGCGACTCATTGTTCTGTTTTGTGGATTGAAAAGCTCTTTGATAGCACTGCGGTTATTACAGATTCTTTATTTTATGTTGTTATGACCCTGCCCACAGATTCAAATCAGAATTATGCATTCATAAATATTGTTCATCAATTTGGATTAACTTGCACCGATACCACTTTCCCTATTTTAGGACAGATAAGCACAAAACAATGGGTGCATTATGGGTTAGATGAGCCTGTTTATTTTATCAATCAATCTGATGATCATGATATTATTGCTGTTCCTCGTGAGATGTTGGTTTTCCCTATTAGAGGCACAATATCTTCTTTGCATAGCCCAGTGAGTTTTGCAGAAAATATATCCATTTATCCCAATCCAAGCAATGACATTATTAAAATTACAGGCAATGGATTTGACTATGTGGAACTATATGATATGTTAGGCAGAGTAAAAATAATAAAGAAAATCTACCCACAAGAGACCTCAATAGATATAAGCACATTAAGTGAAGGAGCATACACTCTGAAATTATATCATCACAACATAGCCATTGGCACAAAAAAGATTATCAAAAACTAAATCCTATTTTTCTGGGCTAAAACAAAGAAATAAAAAAATAAAACGAAGATATAATTTGCTATATCTTCGTTTTAGTAATCTTTAATCAAGTTTTAAAAAGCCCGAAGCGCACACGTCGCAAATGCTTGTGTGGAAAGACTTTTTGAACTATTAGGCTTTGATGCCAAGTTCTTTGATTATTGTCTGTATCTTTTCTTCTGCTTTTTGACTTACTGAGTCAAATTCTTCTCTTGTCTTCAATGGGTGGCATACTCCAAAGTAGAATTTTATCTTTGGCTCTGTTCCTGAAGGGCGAACACTTATCTTGCTGCCGTCTGAAAGGAAGAATTGCAACACATTGGACTGTGGAAGACATATCTTAGTCTTTGCACCTGTTTTTAGATTACAAGCAAAAAGAGTTTCATAATCTCTAATCTCTACAACTTCCAGTCCTGCCAATGTCTTTGGAGGCTTATAGCGAAAGGCGCTCATCATTTTCTCTATTTCTTTGGCACCTTCTTTGCCTTTGATTGTTATGCTCTTGAGGTCTTCTTTGTAGAAAGAAAATTTGACGTAAATGTCAAGCAAGAGTTCAAACAAGCTCTTGCCTTGCTCTGCAGCCCATGCTGTGCATTCTGCAACCATGCAACAAGTACCAATAGCGTCTTTGTCTCTGACAAAATCACCAATGGAAAAACCATAACTTTCTTCACCACCACAGATATAAGTTTCTTTGCCTTCAAGAGCAAGTATCTTGTCTGCAATGAATTTGAAACCAGTTAATACATCGTAACTTTTTACTCCAAAAGATTGAGACACTTCCTTAATGAGTTCTGAAGTTACTATGGTCTTTATGGTGTATTCATTGCCTTTGAAGCGTTTTTCTTCTTGCCAACGATTAAGTATATAATATGTAAGAAGTGTTCCAGTTTGGTTTCCATTCAAAAGAATGAAGTTACCGCTAAGGTCTTTGACTCCTACCCCCACGCGGTCTGCATCAGGGTCTGTGGCAAGCAATATATCTGCATTTATTTCATTTGCAAGATTTAGTCCTAATTGCATAGCGGCTTTCTCTTCTGGATTTGGATAAGGACATGTTGGGAAATTGCCATCAGGAGTAGCCTGCTGCTTGACAGTATGTAAGTTTTTAAAGCCGTACATAGCCAAAGCCTTTGGCACAAGTGTTATTCCAGTGCCATTGAGTGGGGTGTAAGCTATTTTTAATGAAGAGTGCTTTTTCACAATCTTTTGTGAGAGACTCAAAGCGTGGATATGTGCAAGAAAACGTTGGTCAAAATCTTCTCCAAGTATTGTTATACTGTCCATAGAGTCTGCACAATGCACTTGAGAAAAGTCAGTTATCTTGTCCACTTGCTCAATCACTAATGTATCATGAGGAGCCACAAGCTGTCCTCCATCATTCCAATAAGCTTTGTAGCCATTGTATTCCTTTGGATTGTGAGAAGCTGTTAGCATTACTCCACCATCGCAACCCAGTTCTCTAACAGCAAAAGAAAGCATTGGGGTTGGTCTGAGGTTTTCAAACATATAAACTGTGAAACCATTGGCAGTCATAACTCTTGCTGTTATTTGTGCAAAAGTTTTGCTGTTGTTTCTGCTGTCAAAAGAGATTACAGTTTTTATTTGACCTTGTTTGTTTTGCTTTATGTAGTTTACGAAACCTTGTGTGGCCATGGCAACAGTGTATTTGTTCATTCTGTTTGTGCCCACGCCCATAACACCTCTTAGTCCTCCTGTTCCAAATGCAAGTTTCTTGTAGAAAGCATCGTTAAATTCTTCAATATTATTGAGCATCATATCATTTATGATGTCTTTTGTGGCTTTATCTATGCTATTGCTTGCAAGCCACTGTTGGGCATTTGCTTGTGCCAAGGGGTCTATTTCTATCATGATGTTTCTTTCTTTATATTATCTGTTTGTCTCTAATAATTTGTGAGCTTTGTCAAGCCAAACTCTTGCTGTTGCAAAGTTTTTCTTTACTCCTATACCGTAAGTATACATATTAGCTATGGCATAACAAGCATAAGGATTGTTAGCCTCTGCTGATACTTTGTATAAACGCAGTGCTTTGTCATAGTCTTGTTTTACTCCATCGCCATTGGCATAGCTTTCTCCCATAAGGAAGTAAGTCTCATAGTTATATTTAGAAGGCAAAGTAACAAACAGGGCACAAGCCTTATTAACGTCTTTCTCTGTTCCACGTCCATAGTAGTAAATCTTTGCAAGAGGATAGTCAGACTGAGTAATTCCTGCCTTGTGAGCCTTGTATAGATAAGTAACTGCTTGGTCAAGGTGAGTGCTATCTGCTAAGAGAATCATACCTTGATTATAGTACGCCAAAGGTATTTGCACTGTCAAAGGCTCTTGATTTAATTCTTTTGCTTTTGCATAATTAAGGGCTAAGCCTTCATTTGCAAGATAAAGATAAGCCAAAGATGCTTTAGAAATAGTGTCGTTTTTCTCCACTGCTTTCTCATACCAATACTTTGCTTGTGAGTGGTCTTTTATTACAACTTTGCCATCACGGAAATAGTCTCCCATTTTTCTTAGTGCAATAGTCTCTCCTCTGTCTGCACACACTCTATACCATAGATAAGCTCTAGCATCGCTCTGTGCTGTGCCTTCACCTTTTTCAAATTTTTGAGCAACCAAGAGTTGAGAAAGATAATGTCCTTTTTGAGCTGCAAGCATATAGATGTCAAAAGCTTTTCTAAGGTTTTGAGTTGTGGCTTGACCTTTCTCATACATTATGGCGGTGCGATAAATTGCCTCTATGTGGTTTTTGTTTGCTGCTTTCTCAAACCATTTGAGTGCATTTTTGTAGCTCTGCACTTGTCCTACGCCATTGTAATAGGCTTTGGCAAGATTGAACATAGCCTCCACATTTCCGCTTTTGGCTTTCTGTTCCATGTTTTGAGCTTTTGCAATAGGAAAGATTAAAAGCAGGGCAAGTAAAAGAGTTAGTATCTTTTTCATATTGTATTCGTTTTAATTATTGTCTATTGTTCGTATTTCCACATTTGTTTTTCTATCCAATACTCGTTAGCCATTGGGAAACCATTGTTGAAAGCCAGTTTGATATAGTTAATACCCATGGCTTTATTCTCCTTTATTCCATCAGCCTCAAAAAGCATCTTGCCAATTTTGTATTGAGCCTTTGCAAGATTACCCTCATCAGCGGCTTTCTTGTACCAAGAAAACGCAGTGGATTTGTCTTGCACTGTACCCAAACCTGCATAATACATTTCACCAAGGCAGTAATAAGCCTCAGAGTTTTTGAATTTTGCACTGCGAGTAAAAAGCGCAAAGGCTAAGTGAGGTTTTTGTTGGACATCAACACCATAGTAATATAGTTCTGCCAAAGCCTCAATGGCTTGAGGTTGGTCTTGTTTGGCTGCTTGCTCATACCAATAAATAGCTTTAGTTATGTCTTTTGGCATTCTATCGCTTTTTTCATACATACGTCCGAGTTTATATTGGGCATTCTTGTCTCCTAGTTGTGCATCTCTAAGGTATGTTTGAGCAAAGCTTGCTGTGCTACATAAAAGTAAGGCACCAAGTAATAGGGTTTTAATTTTGTTATATTCCATTGTCATTTTGTTTCTTTCTTTGTTTGCAAATCAAAAGGCAAAGTTAAGATTTTTATATGTATTGGACTAATACTTCCTTAAGAAATTTCTTTTCCAAAGTCTCTTCTAAGTGTTTTATTGTTGTCCTTCTTAGAGCTAAATCAACATCAAGCGAAGGGTCATGATGTGAAGGATTGATATGTGTGCCAACCAAAAGAACTATTTCGTCGCTATCTAAAAGTAGTTTCACAATACTATCTGCAGGACCATCTGTTAGTTTTATTGAACTTTGGTTGTCTTTTTGTAATATAGAAACTACTTTATTTAGGGTTAGTATTCCTTCAGTAACTAAATCTACTCCTTGCATACGCGACATTGGAGGCAACGTGTCATCGTTAATTATTGGGGTTTCATCTATTTCTACAGCCCATTGGCGCGAAATAATGTCTGCTGTTGTGGCTCCACAAATTACTTTCTTGCCAGAAAATTCCTTTAATCTCTGAGCAAACACAGCATCGTCTTCTGGTTTGAAAGGAGGACCAGAGGCAAGCATCATTTTTCTGGGCTGACGAAAATAAATCACAGCACAACTTGTGTCATCTTTTGATTGATAGTTATCATTGTTGTAAGCTTGTGCAACTACTTTTTGAGCAAGTTTTGAGGCTGAAATCTCACTTTCATTAGAGACCATTTCTCTAACAAAATGGACATAGTTATCTCTTGTCCAACCAAGCATAAATTGGTTTGAACCCATGCCTGACTGAGTCACACCATCACTGACAAAAATAATTCTGTCTTCTTTGTGAGGAGTGAAATGGCAGGTGCGCATATCTTGACTTCTGCCAAGAGAATCTACACTTTCTAAATGTAATTTTCGCCATTGTAAATTCAATACTTTTGTGCCCCTAAGCACAAGGCAAGCAGGATTGTCATACTCCAAAATATTTACTTGGTCATTATCTACGTCAACAATGGTGAAAGTGGAATAAGATATCTGTCTTTGCTCATTCATTGGCAAAGATTGCATTATTATATCACCAATTTGCCCCATGTTTTTATGTTCAATGGTGAAGTTAAGCGACATGGAGGCTGTGAGAGTTGAGAGAATATTTGCTCTGACTCCGTGCCCCATTCCGTCAGACAGAACACAAATTATGCGTTTCTCGTTCTTGAGTCGTTTAGATACAAAAGTATCACCACAAAGGTATTCACCAAAATGCGTTCTTTGAGTACAAGAGACCTCTACATAATAATTGTTGTTCATGTGAGCAAAAATCAAATTAACGGAATTTCTTACTTACTATCTCTTGAAGTGTTGTGAAAGAGAGTGAGTTTGCAACCCAATGTTTATCTTTCTTCATTTGATCAACAATGGCTGTTGCACTAATGAGAGAAAAGGCACTATTGAGCTTTTGTATAAAGTCGTTATACTCTTTCAAATCACCAGCAAAGAGGTCATTGATAAACATAAATTTTTCATTTACTCCAATACAAGAACGTAAATCCATAGAGTTTTGTTCAGCAAATGAAGAAGCAATGTCATTCTCTTTTTGAGAGCTTATGTTTTCAAATATACTTTTTTGTGTTTGATAAGTGTCTGCTATGGTTTTCTGTGCTGAGGTTTGTGTCTGATCTTGTGTGTCTGTTACTGGGGCAGTCTTTGGCATTTTTTTATTTAGATATTGCAAAACAGAAGGTTCTTCTTTTGTTTGCGCGTGTTGTGATTCAGAAAGCTCTTTTTTCACTTGTTCTATTTGATTGAGTATTTCTTCAGCTTTTGGCTGTGTTTCTAATGTTTTTGGAGCTTTAATAGGTTTTGGCTCTATTTTAACCTCTGCTACAATTGGTTTATTAGTAATTATTTCTTTTTCTTGAACGTTTGGCTCTACTTGCACTTGAATTTGTGGTTTTGGTTGCTCTGATATTATAGGCTTTTGCTCTTGCAGAGGTTGCTCTTTTATAATAGTTACTTTTTGAGCAACTTTTGCCTCATCCATTAATGGTTGAGTTTTAGTGGCAGGGATTTGATCTTTGTCATCAAAAGACAGCGCAATATCATAAGAGGCTCTCAATTTCTCTAAGAGAACATCTAAATCTAAACGATAAATCCTATCACTGTTACATAATATTTGTGCAACTCTGTTTAATTCAGTAATCTGAGAGTGCAGTTTGCTTTGAAAATTATTCATATTCAGTATCTGTGTATTTAGAATTAAAATGTAAAAGTACCAATTTATTTTCTCATGTAGCATATTTGTGGATAATTTTTTTTGATAAGAGATTTCTAAAACAGAGAAATAAGAGTCGTTTTATTTGTCAGGTTAAAATATTTCTTACTTTTGCAATGATAAAACAGCGTTTTAAAATGATAGATATAAAATATTATGATTGGGGAGTTGTGCCATACGACCAAGCTTTGCAAAAGCAACGTTCTATGTTTAATGACAAAATTTCCATTAAATTGAATAACCCATCTCAAGTAATGGAACAAGATTTTATTGTCTGCTCACACCCTCACGTTTATACGATGGGTAAGCATGGCAATGAGAATAATTTGCTTGTAAGCTCAGAGTTTTTGAAAAAAATAAACGCCACATACTTCCATATTGAAAGAGGTGGAGACATAACCTATCACGGTCCGGGACAAATTGTGGGTTATCCAATTTTAGATTTAGAAGTTTTGAATCTTTCTCTCAAAGAATATATTAATATTGTGGAGCAGACAATGATTCAAATGCTCTCTTTGTATGGAATAAAAGCCCAGAGACTTGCAGGAGCAACAGGAGTGTGGCTTGACGTAGATAAAAAGAATGCAAGAAAAATTTGTGCTATTGGAGTCAGAGCCTCACGATACATAACTATGCATGGCTTTGCTTTGAATGTGAATACAGATCTTAATTACTTTAATTACATAAATCCTTGTGGGTTCAAAGACAAAGGAGTTACATCTATGCAAAAAGAATTAGGTACTCAAGTAGAAGTGCAAAAAGTGAAAACACAACTTTATGAGATATTTACTCATTTAGTTAGTAAAGTAAATGAATAAGAACAAAAAAATATGACAAGACAAGAGCTAATAGATTTAATCAATCGCAAAAAGAGTTATTTATGTGTAGGTTTGGACTCTGACATTACAAAGATTCCTTTTCATTTGATGAAGGAACAAGACCCAGTTTTTGAGTTTAACCGTAGGATAATTGATGCTACACTTCCTTTTGCTATGGCATATAAACCAAATCTCGCTTTCTATGAGGCACAAGGTATAAAAGGACTTATATCTTTGCAAAAGACAATTCAATATCTTGCACAAAGAAGTTCAGAGTGTTTTACAATAGCCGATGCTAAACGTGGAGATATAGGCAACACTTCAATTCAGTATGCACGTTCTTTCTTTGAAAAAGGTGGTGATTTTGAGGTTGATGCTTTGACAGTAGCTCCTTACATGGGAGAGGATTCAGTGACTCCTTTTTTGTCTTATAAAGGTAGATGGGTTATCTTGCTTGCTTTGACTTCTAACAAAGGTGCACAAAATTTTCAATTCATAACAGATAGCCAATCAACGCCATTGTTTAAGAAAGTTTTAACTGAAGCTCAGAAATGGGGTACAAAAGATAATCTTATGTTTGTTTGTGGGGCAACACAAGCACAAATGTTTGAAAAAATCAGAGTCTTGGCACCCGAAAACTTCCTTTTGGTTCCAGGTGTTGGTGCTCAGGGGGGTAGTCTTGAACAAGTGTCAAAGTATGGAATGACAAAAGATTGCGGACTAATAGTTAATAGCTCACGCGGTATTATCTTTGCTTCAAATGATACTGATTTTGCAAGCGTGGCTGGCAAGAAGGCTCAGCAAATGAGTCACGAAATGGCTCGTTACTTAGATCTTAGACATTAAAACGAAAATTCATCATATCGCCGTCTTGCACCAAGTAGTCTTTACCCTCAATGGACATTTTGCCTGCTTCCTTGCAGGCGGCTTCACTTTTTAGAGCCACAAAATCTTCATACTTTATTACCTCGGCACGGATAAAGCCTTTCTCAAAGTCTGAGTGAATAACTCCGGCACATTGGGGAGCTTTACAGCCAGCGTGGAAAGTCCATGCCCTAACTTCTTTTTCTCCAGCTGTTAGAAAGGTGCGAAGGTTAAGCAGTTTGTAGGCTTCTTTTATCAGGCGATTTACTCCACTTTCTTGTAATCCTAACTCATCAAGAAAGAGTTTTTTTTCTTCAAAAGAAGTCATTTCGGCTATGTCGCTTTCTATTTTTGCTGCCACAATCAAAATTCCAGCGCCCTCTTTTTGAGCTATGTTTGCAATTAAGTCAGAATATTTATTTCCATTTTTTGCACTTGCTTCATCTACATTGCATACGTAAAGCACTGGTTTGTCTGTTAGCAAAAACAAATCCTTTGCTGCCTGAGTCTCTTCTTTGCTATCAAAAGTAGCTTCTCTGGCACAGCGACCTTGTTCCAAAAGGGGTTTTATCTTTTGCATTACAGTGAGCAACACTTTACTTTGTCTGTCGCTACCACTACGCGCCATTTTCTCTGTTTTAGCAATACGTGAGTCAATGGTTTCAAGGTCTTTTATCTGAAGCTCTGTATCTATAATTTCTTTGTCTCTTATAGGGTCTATGGTTTGATAGGAATGAACTATGTTGCCATTTTCAAAACAGCGTATCACGTGAATAAGGGAATCACACTCTCTTATGTTACCTAAGAATTTGTTACCCAAACCCTCGCCTTTACTTGCCCCTTTAACTAAACCTGCAATATCTACAATCTCTACAGTGGTAGGCACAATTTTCTGTGTGTGTACCAATGGAGCCAGAACGTTCAAGCGCTCATCTGGCACAGTTATCACACCCAAATTGGGTTCTATTGTGCAGAAAGGAAAATTAGCAGCTTGAGCCTTTGCACTGCTCAAACAGTTGAAAAGTGTTGATTTGCCAACGTTAGGCAATCCTATAATACCACATTTTAATGACATAATATTATTCTTTGTGTGTGTAGTCAAGCAAGTGTTTTTGTAAAAAACTTGCTTAGAAAGTGCAAAAGTACTAAAAAATCGTATCTTTGCAACCATATATGAGAAGGATAAAATGTTTTATTAGTGTTTTGATATTGTTGTGCACTTTGTTTGAGGCCTGTCATTCAAAAGAACAGGAGGCTATTTTACCACAGGATCAAATGAGCATGGTTCTAACAGATATGTTGCGTTGCAATGCTACAGCAATACAAATGGGAGACAGTAGCAGCACAACTCTTGCACCATATTATCAAAACTCAGTACTCAAGCATTGGGGTATAAGCTTTGAGACATATAATAAAAGCATCAAGTATTATTCGCAACGCCCTGTTGTGTTGAAAGCTATTGTAGATTCGGCGGTTCAAAAATTAAACAAAGAGTAATGTTAGAAAAAGTATATACTAGTGCCACTTGTGGTATCAGTGCTATAACAATTTGTGTTGAGGTAAGTATAGAGCAAGGAGTGGGGTTTTTCCTTGTAGGTCTACCTGACAATGCAGTTAAAGAAAGTAGCCAAAGAATATCTTCGGCTTTGGGACAATTAGGCTATAAAATTCCGGGGAAGAGAGTGGTTATAAATATGGCACCTGCAGATATAAAGAAAGAAGGCTCAGCTTATGACCTAACACTTGCAATGGGTATTTTGGTCGCTTCAGGACAAGTTGTGGCAAAAGATATTGACAAATATCTTATCATGGGAGAATTGAGTCTTGATGGATCGTTACAAGCAATAAAAGGTGCTTTACCTATTGCTTTGCAAGCAAAATCTGAAGGTTTTAAGGGAATTATTTTGCCACAATGCAATGCTCAAGAAGCAGCTATTGTTAATGGATTGGAAGTCTATGGGGCGCAAAGTTTATCACAAGTAATAGAATTCTTTTCAGAAAAAAGCACCTTAAGCCCTACCCAAATAGATACTCAAGACTTATTTGCACGTAATTTAGATATATATCCTTTTGATTTTACTGAGGTAAAAGGACAAGAGAATGTCAAGCGAGGATTAGAAATTGCTGCTGCAGGCTCACACAATGTAATATTGATAGGAGCACCAGGTAGTGGAAAGAGTATGCTTGCAAAGAGATTGCCTTCTATTTTGCCTCCGCTTTCTTTGGAAGAGGCTTTGGAAACTACAAAGATTCATTCTGTTGCAGGCTTGATGCCAAAGAACTCACCTATTGTATGTACTCGTCCTTTCCGTTGTCCTCATCACACGGTTAGTGATGTGGCTTTAGTGGGTGGAGGCTCTTATCCTCAACCCGGAGAAATATCTTTGGCTCACAATGGAGTGCTATTTCTTGATGAATTGCCAGAGTTTAAACGCAATGCCTTAGAAGTATTACGTCAACCAATGGAAGACAGAGAGATTACTATTTCAAGAGCAAAGCAAACAATACAATATCCTGCCTCTTTTATGCTTGTGGCAGCAATGAACCCATGTCCATGTGGCTATTACAATCACCCAACAATCAAATGTACATGTTCTTCAAAGCAAGTACAACAGTATTTATCTAAGATTTCAGGTCCATTGCTTGATAGAATAGATTTGCAAATAGAAGTTGTGCCGGTGCCAATGGAAGAATTAGCAAGTAAGAGAAAAGGAGAGTCTTCATCTGTTATAAGACAAAGAGTGATTGCTGCAAGACAACTGCAAGAAGAAAGATACAAGACTCATGAGGGTGTGCATTGCAATGCACAAATGACAACAAGGCTAATAGAAAAATATTGTGCACTTGAGCCAACTGGTATGGCGTTGTTGAAAAAGGCTATGGAAAAATTTGGACTCTCTGCTCGTGCTTACTCACGCATATTGAAGGTGGCACGAACAATAGCAGATCTTGATTGTAGTGAAAATATAAAAAATAGTCATATAGCTGAAGCTATTGGTTATCGTAACCTTGACAGAGCTTCTTGGGGTAAGACAAATTAGATCATTTATAAAACAACGAATCGCAATTATATTATTTGGCTTGTGTGTTATTAGCTTTTGTTCTTTGTCAGTAAAAGACGGGGATTCGGTTTATTTGTCTCAAAGAGAAAATATAGAATAGTTGATCAATGTAAAGCTGGGAATTTTTATGCATTTTGGACTTTATTTTGTGCCTTCTTGGAGTGGCAAGACATAATATGCAGAATGTTTATAAGGGATTGATTCCTGATGACACTGCAAGGATAGAGTTTCAAAAAATAGTGTTTGGCAATTCTTTTAATACTCTCAATCCAAAGATATTTTTAAAGCAGAGCATCTTTGATGCTGATAAGTTAGTAGATATTATTGCTTAAAGCGGTACAAAGTATATTTTATTTACTTCAAAACACTATGATCTATATTGTCTTTATCTTTCTGTTTTTGCACATGGATAGAATAATGTGCAGACTGGATCAAAAATTGATTTCTGTTGGTAATTAACTACAGTCGTAAAAAAGAAAGGTTTGATTATGAGTATGTAATGAATGGATTAATCCTTTGTATCTTTGTATTATTGGCACTACAAGAAGCATTAGCGAATATGTTCAAAAACACATGATGCCGCAATTCAAAGGAATGGTTGAGCTATACCCCCCCCCAACAACAGACAATAATCTTTTCTGATGGAGATTGCGGCAATACTGCTTAATAATATCATTCAAATTCATTTGTAGGTGGTATTATAGACAAGAAGGATGTCAATAATCACTGGGGTAGAGGTTTTAAATTTGGATATTTTATACCTGAGTATAGCGAGGGTATTAATTATATTATAAATTCTTGGATTGAGTGCAGAGGATATTGGTAGAAGTTTATGGCTTAACCGCAATGAAGACTTATCTTTTTAAATGAGTGCAGACCAAATAATATTTCATTTAGTTCAATTGGTAATTCATGGAGGTGTGTTTACATTTAATATATGTCATGGTGCAGATGGACAAATTCCTTTTTTGAATTCAATTAGGTCAATGGCTTAAACTAAATGGATATGTTATTTATGACACAAAAGGATTGCCAATTCCACTCATTGCATACGTATATTGAATAGTTTACAAGGCTTTTCTAAAACAAAGAAAACATTCGCGGGGACTTGATTACAAATTTGTGTAATCAAATAAGAGTAACACGCAAAGCAAGAAATTATTTTGTGTTTTAGAGTTTTAGATTTTCTGGGCAGCTTTGTGGCTTATTAGGGCTTGAAGAGGCAGTCCCATAAGTGTAACTGTAAGAAATACGACCACAAGGTCTAATGGTTTTACTTGTACAGGGAAGGCTTTTATAATTAAGTCTGCTGAGTTTGACATCTGAATAAGCCCCCAATGTTCCTGAGCCCAACATAAAATTAAACTGAGGACAATTCCAATCAGCGCACCAAAAACGCAAAGTGCAATGGCGTTGAAAAGGTATATGTCTTTTATTTGTTGGCTTCTAGCACCCAAAGAATGTAGAATGAACATATCACGCCTTTTGTCCATAACCAATAGGCTCAAAGCACCAATGACATTGAAGGTGGCAATAAAGATGATAAAAGAAAGTATTAGATAAACTCCAATACGTTCCATTTTGACCACTTTGTTGTATAGAGGTTGTTGAGCAAAGATATCTTTTACTTGCAAAGAGTCATTGATAAGAGCAGCTATCTGCTCACTGGTTGAACGAATTTGATTAGGATTGCTTGGTTTGATGTAAATAGAGCTTTGGAGCAAAGAGTTGACTGTACTTTGGTAAGAAAGCATATCTGCACACAAAGCCAAAGGCAATATTAATGTGGAAGCATCTTGTTCGCTTTTGGTTTCAAAGCAGCCGCTGTATGCAGCCTGGCGCGATATGAATACTTCCTCGGCATTAATAGAGGATGAGCTTGCAAAGCGGTTTGGTAAAGTTATTGTCAGGCGTGAGCCCATGGTTTCTGCATTCTTGGGTAGTGATAAGGATGCAGCTAAACCAATGCCGGCTACACAACAAGGCTCTGAGTTGCGATACAAGTGAAAGGAGCCATACACCATAGAAGTGTCAAGATTATTTATGCGATTGTAGTTGTCTTCTACTCCCATGAGTTGCACAAGGGTTTGGTTTTCGCCATAAGATGCAATAGCGTTTTGTTTTATAACTCTGCAACACAAAGCTACAGAAGGAAGAGCTTTTATTTTATTGTATTTCTTTGGGGTTATAGAGAATACTTTGCCTCCTGAAGCTTCTATTACCAGGGGAGCAGAGCAAGAACTCAAAAGTCGCTCGCTTAACTGTGTAAATCCATTGAATACGCTTAGCACCACACACAAAGCGCATGTAGTTACAGATATGCCCACAAGTGAAATTATGCTTATGAGGTTTATTACTCTGAGCTTACGGGGAGAGAAGAAATATCTTAGTGCTATGAAAAGAGAAAAGCGCATTGTTTTGAGTTGGCTATTGTTTGAGCAAGGTATCTATCTTTTCAATATAGTCCAAAGAGTCATCTATAAAGAAAGTTATCTGAGGGATTACTCTTAGCTGGAAACGTTCTTTTTCTCCTAACAGTTTGCGCAGAAAAGAAGTTTTCTCTCCAAGCATTTTGAGGACTACTTCTTTTTTGAGGTTATTTACCGGGAATATGCTAACATAAAATTTTGCTATTGACAAATCACTAGATACTCTAACCTTTGTTACGCTTATTATGGCAGAGCTTAATAACTCTTGGGCGTTTTGTTGCAGTATTAGACTCATGTCTTTTTGCATTAAGCGTTCTATTTTTTCTATTCTTGTCTTATCCATATTGCTTTATAAATATACTTCAAGTAATTTTATTACTTTGTTTGGTTCAATGGTTACTAAATCTGTTATTGCTGGCAAAAGCATTACTTCGGCTTGTTTTATAGGTATTCTTTGACCCAAACAATTTACAAACCCACTACCTTCCACACATTGATAAGCCACAAAGCTGTCAAGCATTGAATAGTCCTTTTGCAAACCTTGTGTTAGATGCAATAAATTTGTTGTGAAGTAAGGGCACTCCACCAATTCAACAGTTTCATTTATATGACAATGGTAGTGAGTCTTGGCACTATTGCTAACTGGAGTGTAATCCAAAACATTTAGTGCATTTTCTACATGTAGCTGTCTTTTTTTACCATCTTTATCTACTCTGTCCCAATCATAGAGGCGAAAAGTACAATCGCTGCTTTGTTGAATTTCTGCAACCATACAACCTTTGCCAAGTGCATGAACAGTGCCAGCGTCAACGAAAAACACATCTCCTTTTTCAACACTTTCGCTATTTAAAATATCTATGAGATTATTATCTCTAACTCTGTTTATAACTTGTGCTTTGCCTACTTTTTGGTTAAAGCCACTTATTATTTGACTGATAGGGTCTGCATCTATGACATACCACATTTCTGTTTTGCCATTGCCAAGTTTATGACGATAAGCGTAATTATTGTCAGGATGGACTTGAATGGAGAGCTTGTCAGCTGCATCTATTATCTTGAAAAGCAAAGGGAATGTGGTGCCAAAATCTTTAAAGCATTTCTCACCAACCAGCTCATCAGCATACATCTCCAAAACTTCATTAAGGGTGCATTGGGCTAAATATCCGTTTTGTACAAGAGTTTCTTGTCCTTCAAGGTCAGATAAAGTCCAAAGTTCTCCGCAATTTGGCAATGGGGAATAATTGACTCCCATGTCTTTTAGCTTGTTACCTCCCCAAATCTTGTTTTTAAACAGAGGCATAAACTTCAACGGGTATAATGATTGTTCCATGGAGTATAATATGTATAGTATTGTTTTTTTGTTTTTAGAATGCAAAGGTAATATTTTATGCTGTAAAAACAGCTTTTCTGACACAATGACAGCATAATTTTATTTTTTTTATCTTGGCACAGGAATTGAGAATTAGAGTTTGAATATATTAAGAACAAACAAACGATAACAAATAAAATTTAAAGCGATATGGGAAAAATAATTGGAATAGACTTGGGAACAACAAATAGTTGTGTAGCAGTCATGGAAGGAAACGAACCTGTTGTTATTCAAAATGCAGAAGGTAGAAGAACAACACCATCAATAGTTGGTTTTATGGATAATGGTGAGAGAAAAGTGGGAGATCCTGCTAAAAGACAAGCCATAACTAACCCAGAGAACACCGTATTCTCTATAAAGAGATTTATGGGAGAGACTTTTGATAAGGTCCAAAACGAAATAGCTCATGTGCCATATAAAGTGGTAAAGGGCGATAATAATACACCAAGAGTTGATATTAACGGAAGGCTTTACACTCCTCAAGAGATTTCAGCAATCATTCTTCAAAAAATGAAAAAGACTGCCGAGGATTACTTGGGACAGACAGTAACAGAAGCTGTGATAACAGTGCCAGCTTATTTTAGCGACTCACAACGTCAGGCTACAAAGGAAGCAGGAGAGATTGCAGGCTTGCAAGTAAAGCGTATTATCAATGAACCAACAGCAGCAGCTTTGGCTTATGGTTTGGACAAGAAAGCAAACGATGCTCATGTGGCAGTATTTGACCTTGGTGGTGGTACATTTGATATATCTATTCTTGAATTGGGAGACGGGGTTTTTGAAGTTAAATCAACTAATGGTGATACTCACCTTGGAGGAGATGACTTTGACCACAGAATAATAGATTGGTTAGCTAATGAATTCCAAAAAGAAAAGAATATAGACTTGAGAAAAGATCCTATGGCTTTGCAACGTTTGAAGGAAGCAGCAGAAAAAGCAAAGATAGAACTTTCTTCTTCTTCTCAAACAGAGATTAATCTTCCATATATTACAGTTGTGGATAATATTCCTCAACACTTGGTTAAGACTTTAACAAAAGCTAAGTTTGAAGATATATGTGATGACTTGTTACAAGCAACACTTGAACCTTGTAGAAAGGCGTTGGCAGATGCTCACTTAGATAAGGGACAGATAGACGAAGTATTGCTTGTTGGTGGCTCAACACGTATCCCTAAGGTACAAGAGTTAGTTGAACAGTTCTTTGGCAAGAAACCTTCAAAGGGAGTAAATCCAGATGAGGTTGTGGCTGTGGGAGCTTCTATTCAAGGAGGTGTTTTGACAGGAGAAGTAAAAGATGTGCTTTTGCTTGATGTTACTCCACTTTCTTTGGGAATTGAGACATTGGGAGGAATAACAACAAAACTTATTGACGCTAATACAACAATCCCTACAAAGAAATCACAGGTATTCTCTACTGCTGTGGATAATCAACCTTCAGTTCAGATACATGTTTTGCAAGGAGAGAGAACAAAGGCTTCAGATAACAAGACTATTGGTAATTTTATTCTTGATGGTATCACACCAGCACCAAGAGGTATTCCTCAAATTGAAGTAACATTTGATATTGACGCTAACGGTATCCTCAATGTAAGTGCAAAAGACAAAGCAACAGGAAAGCAACAGTCAATAAGAATTGAGGCTTCAAGTGGTTTGAGTGAAGATGAGATTAAGAAAATGAAGGCAGAGGCAGAAGCAAATGCAGATGTTGACAAGAGGGCTCGTGAGGAAGCTGACAAGATAAATCAAGCTGACGGAATGATTTTCCAAACAGAGAAGTTCTTGAAAGAGAATGCTGATAAAGTGCCTGCTGATAAAAAGAGTGAGTTAGAGAATGCTTTGAAAGAATTGAAAGCTGCTCATGAGAGCAAGAATATTGCTCAAATAGACAGTGCAATGACAAAGATGAATAACCTCTTCTCAACAATTAGTCAGAATATGTATGGTCAGGGTGGAGCAAACCCTAATGAGGCAGGTGCAAATCCAAACCCTGAAGCTCAGCAATCAAGCAATAATTCTGCAAAGCAAAGCAAAGATGGCAAGGATTCTGAAGTAACAGATACAGATTTTGAAGAAGTAAAATAATCACGATAAACAACAGAAGTTATAGATAAGCAAAAAGGTGTAACCCAAAATGTTACACCTTTTTTGTTGATAAATGTTTTCGGTATTTATGCTTGTATGCTGGTTTTTTATTGTATTTTTGTACCATATTTGTATCTGAACTTGTTTGACGATAAAGTGGAACTAATAAATACTTATCACTACTTGCAGATACTTAAACGTATATAAATATGGCGATGAATCGAATACAAAAGACCTGTGCAATGTGCGGAAAACCGTTTTCTCCCAAAACGGTTACTTCGCTCTATTGCTCCAAAGAATGTAGCCAAGCCGCATATCGAAAGAAAAAAGCAGAGCAAAAAGAAGCAGAGAAACTAAAAGCCGTAGCAGATGCAGTGCCGGACGAACGCCCTTTTATTTCAATACCTGAAGCAATCGCCATTTATGGAGTTACTAAATCCACGCTGTACCGTCTTATCCGGCAAGGACAAATTCCAGCAATCAATCTTGGCACTCGATTATTACGCATAAGCCGAACCGATATTGAAAAAATGTTTGCAACAAGACAGCAACCACAAACGGTGAAAGAGAAACCAATGCCCAAGGTTTACAGCCTTGAACCCGAAGACTGCTACATATTGGAGAAATCGCCAAAAAGTTTGGCATATCAGAAAGCATCGTTTACAAACATATCCGTAAATACTCTATTTCCACCCGTCAGGTAGGAAAATTTGTGTATGCCCCGAAATCCGAAATTGATAAAATATACAACGCTAAAAAGTAACCATTATGAGAAAATATAAACGGCATAATCCAATGCAAGAGTGAAGTCGACCAAGAAGCCTGTATCTATGCCGATGGAGTGCGAAGAATCCGTCAAAAAGAGTACGACAACGCCGATTTATAGATGGTATACATAGGAAGTTTTTACTTTCACTGATTCTTGTAGAGCCAAAGACCTCAGCCAATGCTTTTTTTAGAGCTGTGCCATCGTATTTGCCTTTACACATTGCCTGTTTGTAGGCTAGTTTGGTCCTTCCAAGCTTTGACCTCTTTGCTCTTTGGTTAAAGATATCAGAACCATATCTTTGATAGAAATCTACAACTTCGCTCATAGGTTTCCCCAAGGATGCTGCCAAGGCTATTAACCCACCAGTTGAAGTGCCACAGATCATATCGAAACAATCTGTAATTCTAACTTCGTATGTGTCTTCTAACATGGCAAGTAGTTTTGCAGTATAAAGGCCTTTGATGCCTCCGCCGTCGATACACAAAATTTTAAACTTATCCGTTTTTTCCATATTTTTCTTTTTATACATCATCAGTACTATAATCTACACCATATAATTCTAACAGATTTGTAATCTCTGTATTAGGAATAGATTCAAAGATATCAATAGCATCCTTTCCTACGGATTCCCAGATACCCTTGTAATCAGCATTGGCAAGAGCTTTCACAAAGAATATCATGTGCTCATGCAAGTACTTGATATCCTCAATAATTCCAGACTCATTGAAGTTTCGCTTCTCTACACCATAAGGATCTCCTTCGAGCTTATAGTAACCTATCTCAAAGAATTTGGCCTCTACCAGATAAGTATCAGGAGTTGAATAACCATTCTTTGAATAGTTCGGCACATCCTCGATGAATTCACATTCTGTGTTGTCATTCTGGAGGTGCTCAAAATACAAGCTCTCTACTTTTTGAGTATCAGAACCAAGACGTACGAACTTTTGGCACCACTCATCAATAGCATCACACATCTTATCGTACGCCTTTGCCTGAATGTCTGATTGATCCATTGAATTAAGTCGCTCAGCAGTATATGCAATAGCCTTAGCACATTCTTCTGCATAGTTTGCTGCATTATGCAATTTCTCAAAACGCTTCTTCAAAGTAGCAGTTTTGATTATTTTTGTCTTTGTCATAATCGTCTTCATTTATTATTCAACATCAGTAGTATCCTCACCTGCCTGTTGACGTACTTCATTAAACTTCTCTTTCATTGTAGGGTTATTGTATGTAAGCTTTTTGATGGTCAGCTCGTCAGCTTTTTTGTTTGCCAAACGAAGATTATCCTCAGAACCCACAAGAGACTCCCTTACTTTCTGCAAATGCTTGATGGACTCGTCTATTTGTTCAATTGCAGTATTGAATTTCTTGCTGGCCAGCTCGTAATTGTGCCCGAAGCCAGTTCTAAAATCATTGAGCTTCTTTTCGAAGTTCGTCACATCCACCGACTGATTCCGTGCGATAGTCAGTTGGCGTTTATATTCCACCGCATTCCTTGAAGCCTTTGAAAGTATAGATATAATTGGCATGAAGAACTGAGGACGCACAACATACATCTTGGGATAACGATAGCTGACATCCACAATGCCGTTGTTGTAGAGTTCACTCTCCGGTTCGAGCATACTTACTAGAACTGCATATTCACAACCTTTCGTAATACGATCTTTATCTAACTTGGCATAGAAATCCTCGTTCTTATGCTTTGTAGAAGTTGAGTCAGCTTCATTCTTCATCTCGAACATGATAGAGATATACTCTGTATCTCCGTCACTGTCCCGGAAGATGAAATCACCTTTACTGCCATTACTTGCATCATTGTCTTTCTCAAAGTATGCATTCGGATACATACCAAGGGAACGGGCATTATCAAATTCATTGTGACAATGGACTTCAAGGTCTTCGCCTATCATCTTGGTGGACTGGCGAATCTTAAAATCCTTATAACGTTCAATCTCATCATCCTTATCCTTGAGGCTACGTTCGTAGTAGTCTTTCAAATTCTTCTCATTAAGAGTAGTCTTTACTTCGTTCTCGTTGAGCTTGGCCTCTAGTTCTGTGATGCGCTGCTGCTTTTGCTGGATAGTTGCTTGTTGCGCACTCTTCTCCTGCATCACGGCAAGTTGCTGCTCGTTTGACAGCTGTTTTAACGAAGCCTCTAGTTCCAATATCTTCTTGTCTTTCTCTGCCACCTGATTTTCAATCTCTAACTGTTTGCTCTTTTGCATATTGGAAATTTGTTCCTGAAGACGAGTTATTTCAGAGTCTTTACCAGTGATTTTCTCATTTAGTTCAAGTTGCTTTGTCTGGGCAATGCTGTTCAGTCTCTCATTAAGTCTTGCAATCTCGGTGTTCTTACCCGCAATTTCATTATCCTTCACCGATAGCTGTTCCTTAAATCCCTGCTCAGATTTAAGTATGGCTGCTGTTTGTTCAGCTTCCTGTTGCTTATGAAGTTCGGAGATTCTTTTGTTAACCTCTTCGTCAAAAGCATCATTCTTAACCTGGTTCAGGATGGAAGCGTAATCAGCTTCATCAACGGTGAAAATAGCACCGCACTTTGGGCATTTTAGTTCTTTCATAACCTTTCGTTTTAAAATTATATTGCAAAGGTAAAAATCAAGAATGCAGACATTCTGCGTTGTTATAAATTATTCTTTATCCTCATACATTTTACTTAAAGCCAAGGCATTTTCCTTCATTTTGTTTCTGAGAGATTCAGGCTTAATGACCTCTATCTGGCTTCCGAATGAACGGAGCAAGGCTCTAAGTTCATAATTATCTTTCACCTTCAGGTCTATTTCTCTTTTTCCATCAGGTAACAATTCGCGTTTTACTACCTGTGATTCATGGAGAGGCTTGGTGAAGATATAGTTGAATGCTTTCTCATTGGCATATATCACCACATCTTCTACCGGAACGTCTTCTACAGATACACCAACAACATCCTCAAAAAATTCATCGAAGTCGAAATCTTCATTCAGTGGCTCAAATTTCTTGCGACATAGTTCCTTAATTCCTTCTATTCGATCTATAGCATAGTTGGTCAGTCCGTCATAATTACGTTGCTTGCCGATGAGGAACCACCTATTATTATATTGCTTCAGATGATAAGGACTCACAACCAACTCTTTTACATCCTTGCCGAAAGGATGGTAACAAATCTCCAGAGCCTGTTTGTTTACGATAGCATCAAAGAGGGGACGAAAATAAGTATCCATGCCTTTCAAATAAAGATTAGACTGAAATGTTATCACTGATTTACTATTTTCACCGAGTTGGCTTGTCGTATAGAGTCGTCTCTCTACATCATCCATCCAATCAAAATGTGGTACACCTTTGAAGCGTTTCATCAATAGCAAAGCATCATGGATCAAATCAAGCTCTTCTTGGTTTATAGGTTGGTCTTTGATAGAATCACCCCTATAATGGTAACGATAATATACACGATGACCATCTCTGATAGCATCGATATCCATTCTATAACCTTCTTCGCTTTCCAAAAATTTCAGATCTTCTTGAATCTGACGTTTCTTAATGCCGTCTTCTTTTTTAGTATCACCATTATATTGATATAAAGCTTCGTTACAGGTTTCAACAAGGTCCTCAATATAAAAGCGTCTTGTCCAGTTGCTCAAACAACGGTCAAGTACTTGATATCTAATTACAGCATTCTTATTTGTTGGCATAATCCTTTGTTTTTAAATTACCTCGCAAAGGTATTATGCAACTATGCAGTCATTCTGCACAAACAGAAAATCTTTTTAAATTTTCATTTATTTTCTTTATTATTTCATTCCTTAACCATTGCGGTGATATCACTTCTATATCAGGGATGAATGAAAATATCTGCTGGTATAACTCTCTATTGGGCTTTACTTGTATTTCAACCTCACAATCCTCTCCTTCTATAATTCTTTGGGACTGATGGATGGGCTTGCTAATAACGTAGTGGAATCTTTCTTGAGCGAATCTTAGAACAATAGATTCTTTATTAACATTCTCTTGGGGAATAGTAACGCCAATAATATCATCAAAATAAGTGCTAAAGTCGACGCTTTTGTTTTTCTTGAATACAATGCTCGCATTATTAATGTGTTGTATTCTATCTAAAGCTACATTTGCAATTCTATCATGCCCATTATCCAAACCGAATAGAAACCATCTTCCGTTGTACTGTTTAACATAGTATGGATGAATAAGCATTCTGATCTTATTTCCCTTAAATGTGCAGTAGTCTATATCAAGAGGTTGATGGTTGATGGTTGCATCAATAATAGTTGAAAGATATTCCAATCCCTTTAGTTGTTCATTTTGTTCAAATGAAATCAGATTTTCAGGATTCGCTTTTATACCGAATCGATATTCAAAACTTGATACAACCTCCTCTATCCAGGTATTAGCAGGAATTCCCCGATATTTACCCAGCATTTCTATTGTAGCACGGAGATTTTCTATTTCTTCTGAAGATAACTCGTTATTAAAGACAGAAAAATTGGGATCGGAATATCGATAATAACATTTCCGACCCACCAGTGGATATGCTGTAATAGGAGCATCATACATTACTCTGTCTCGCATATCCTGAATGTCTTTGCGAAGTTGTCGAATACTTATCGAGCACCCTTCTTTATCTTCTAATTTATCATTGATAATATCAAGCAAAACGTCAATAGTATATTTGTGATGAGTGTCACTAAAGCACCTATCTAAAATACGATAACGTAAAGAGGCATTACTATTTGTTGGCATCGTTATTCAATATTTTACAGTATCTTTTAATTGTTTCAGATTCACACCAATATTATTTAATATTATCCTTTGATGTACGTCACCATAAAATCTTTACATTTTCTTTTATCTTGACGGGACATAGCCACAGAATATGTATTGTACTTTTCAAAAATGTCTAATCCTCTACCCATCGCTATCGTCCATCCTGTATCAGTCTTGATGCAACGGTCATGGAAATCACTAAACTCATATTCGAAATCGATCCCATATCCGGCCAAGTCATCTTTTATGTCATCAAAAAGATCTATCAGATCTGGAATTTTTTCATCCTCTTCTTTCGTTATGAGTTTCAACTTCAAGTCATCCACTGGACGTGTATCGATTAGCATCGTTACGAACTCCATAAAATTCTTGATTTGCCAAGAAGTACGGATATAAGGATCTTCTATGGTAATCTCTCCTGCTTTTTCCAGATAAGGCGCGAAAAGTTTTTCATAAGAGACACCAGTCTGTCCCATACGGAATGAAAGGCTCTTTTCCTCAAGTATGGAAATGCGTGGACGTGATTTTGTTTCATTTGCATGTTCTTCGTTTATATCCTCTGATTTATTTATTTCTTCTATATCATCTGCAAGTGGTGCATTATTTGTTGGATAAGGTATATATGCCGGCACTATCTGAGGATTGCTTAATCGTTCTAATGTTTCCACATGAATCTCTGCCCCTGTTTTTAAATTAATGTATTTAAAAAATGCAGGGTCAGCCTTAAACGTTTCATCAATGATATATAGTTGATCTTTCACCCGCTTACGACCTTCAGCAGCAAAATCTACTAAATCGAAGGCCTCTTCGTCTGTCATCTTCAAATCCGGATATAACAATTTCACCATACCCGAGAATGTTTTACGAATAGCCAGATGATCACGTTCTGATAGAGAAGGATCAAACTTGGCATAGTCTTTCAGCATATTTGTCAAATCATTATTACGCAATTCGTGTAGAACAGCAGCAATATAGTCTGTGATAAGGCCATAGCCTTTAGAAAAAGAATCCTTCTTCAGCATCTTGATTTCCCATCCCGGATTGTACAAATGAATACGATCCAAAAATGCACCTTTGACAAACGAAGTTGGAATGCTTTCAAAAAGATGACTGTTTTTCAGCATGAATGGTACGGTATGCTTTGTGTTGCCGACAAAAACCATAGAAGCCGAAGCTTCATGAGTTCCTTTTCCTCGGTTAAACGATTTATTGGCCAAATAATTCTGCATGGTATCAATAAGCACCGCATCCGTTGTTCTGCCTTTCTGCTGTTCAAATTCATCCCAAGCCACGACATCCCAATATCCCACCAAACCAAGAATTTCCTTATTTCCACTCATCTTTACAAAAAGACGAGCACTGGTAACATCACCACCGGAAACGAGAACCCCGTAGGGTGAGAGTTCTTGAAATACATGTGACTTACCTGTACCTTTTGGCCCCAACTCCATAAAGTTGAAGTTGTTTTCTATATGTGGTAGCAATCGTGCCAACGAAATCAATTTTTCTCTACGGTTAAACTTTTCAGGATTCAAACCAATGGTATGGATGAGAAAATCTATCCATTCCTCAGTAGTAAAATTCTTCCGTTGGTCTATATATTCCTGAATGTCAATATTACTGATTTGAATAGGTTTCAGATTTTGTATCTCCCAACGGACTTTCACGTCTTCACCGGAAATATAGCCCACTGTCACGATGCACCATACCCCATTGCCACTCAGTAATTTGGGATTCTTCTTTACATACTCTGTACCAATGGGCACATTACTCAGTCCAAGATTAGAAAAATAAGCTTGATATTCATCTGATTTCTCATTTAAAAGAACCGTCACTTTATCTATAATGCGATGGCGGCCATTCTCCCTGATGAGTCCTTTTACAGATTCAGCTTCGGCACGGTGAACATAATTGTTTTGAATAACCTGTTTTACTTTTTCCAAACCCTCCGCAATCACTTCTTCATCATTGCTGGCACAATATTGTCCAAGTAGATATTCCAATACATAGGTAGGCACTGGCAAGCCTCCTTTGACAAGAAAAGCCAAATCCTTACGCACAACTTTGCCAATAAAGGCATCCATCACTTTATCTTGTAAATCCATAGTCATTCAGTTTAAAAATCAAAATCATTTCCAATAAGCGTATTATTCTTCACATTCTCTTTAATGAGAGGATTGAGAGGGTCATCCTTGTCGTATACTTTCAATTGAAGTACCTTCGCATTTACATTTTGGTTCAGTGTCAGGTCTACCAATATTTTACGATTATCCAAAATGGCATCGGTATTATTCAATTTGACTTTCTTGACTGGCGTGACAGCTTGATCATTATAGTACAAAGCAACTTCAATGGTGCGTTGCTTCATATCCATACTTACAGCATCTGTCTGCAAAAGTTTAAAGCGCAGTCGTGAAGCCTGAATAGACAATTTTCTGTCAAGCACCATTACACCTACAGGCGGTTTTGTGTCTTTACTCTTCTTTTTACTGACAATTACAGGAATAATTAACTCCTGTAAAGAGGCGCCACCATGAGTAAATAAATATCCTCCCGAGGGAGCGGCCAGCCGATTAGTCCCTTCAGGTACAGCTACATAGACACCTTCGGCATTCATTCCAGAAACATCCAACAATGGGAATTTTACAATTCCAGGCACTGTGTCAGCAACTGTAGTGAGGTAATAACGTGAACTCTTCTCTAATACATTTTCGGCAACCTTATGTTTATCCTTCTCTTTAAAGTCCTGATCATTGAAGAGAAATCCATGGTCAGAGGTAATATATATTTCTGTTACGCCATAACTCTCGAGAATCTTATGGACAAGATCGTCCAATTCATTGATGGCGTCACGACAACTGTCTGCCACTTCTTTTGCCGTTGCTCCATGGCTCTTGTCATCAATGGCGTTGTGCATCACATAGACAAGAGGATGCTTAAATATCTCACGATTTTTATCTTGATCATATTTACCGACCACTTCATAATCCACACAAATAGCCCCGGAACGATAGGAATCCACTTGCTCTGTTCGTTTAGCCGTTGAATCCAATATTCTATTATCCACACCCATATTCTGCGTTCCATTCTCCTCACCGTACAATCTCAATTCATGATGTGGAAGTAGTGCCGGCTTGCAAAACTTTGTTTCCGATGGAAGCATGGCTATTCCTAAGTTTAGATGGGCAATATGCTTTCTTTTTGCAAGTACTCCAATAAGCTCTTGAGCCACCTCATAGCGCAAGGCATCACTGACGATGACTACCACTTTTTTCTGAACAGGCTTGATCTGACTTTCATAAAAATCCTGCTGCCGAAGCGCATGAACAGCAGTCATCCCCCCGGCTTCTTTCACACAACGCATCCATTCCAAATTGATTCGGTTGCAGAGTTTTGCATAATGACTATCCAATGCAAGTTTCACCTTTTGAACGGTTTCATAAAGGTTTATAGAAGGACTAATCTTGTAATAGTTTTCAATAGACAAACGGTAAAGTTGGTCTATCAGGAAATATTCACTACGATACTTTTCAAGATAATCATCAGGGTGATTCAATGTGAGAGAGCCAAGTGATAAGGCACACTCATAAAAACGAGCTACGAGAATGTCATAATCCATCACCATACTCAACTCGCCATTATCGCTATGTTTTATCATCAACTCCTCCAATCTGTCAAGGACCTTTTTCGGTTCTTCTTCTATTGATTGTTCCATCAATGTACGAAGAATGGGAATACACAATTGGTCAGGAATATAATAGTAATTGGCATCTGTACCATACCATTTGATCAAGTCATCATCATGGATATCCTTTCCCAATTCCTGAAAGACCTCTACTAAAGCCTCTGCTGTTTTTGGCTGGCTCAACGCCAATTCCAGAATACTGTTCATTTGCTGTAGTGCTAAAGAATCTGTGATTCTGATAGCCTTATAATTATCTGCCATCACCGGTGCAAGGTTCTGAGCTATAGCATTGTATTTCAGCACTTTTACCAATCTTTCCACCTTGGCTTCCGTATTCATATCAACCGAACAGTCAAAGATTCTTTCAAGGCGTTCGTCCAAAGCAGCCATTATCATAGGAGCAGCCTTCAACTTCACATAGAAGCTTGTTTGCTTGCTTCGCTCGGAGATACGACCTTGGAATAATATTCTCAAGATCACATTATCCCAATCCAGTACGCGCGTCTGCCCCAAATAGGAAGAAAGAAATGCTCTGACGGTAATATTTTTCGTGATACTTTTATCTGCATAGTATGTTTGCAGCAATCTGAGCATTCTGTCTGACTGCAACTGCTGGATGTTTTTCTCCACAAATGTAGTCATATCAGCCGGCAATCCATATTGCTGCATATAGGCGGCGTAATCCTGATGATGATATTCCATATTAGCGACAAGAACATCCATCAAAGGAAATTTCTCCTGCAATGATTTCATCTGCAAAGGCGATGGCTGATGAAAATAGAGTATTACCTTATCATTACTCCATTCCGTATATAGCTTGTACTTGGTAGTGAACCAGTCTCCTTTGAAATCTACATAACGATAACCTTCCTTCCATTGAGCTTCTTCCAACTCCATAGCAAGGAATTCGTCATTGAAGATGAACAATACCTTCAACTCCGGATCACGTTCAAAGTAATTATATATTTTATCTATGACTGTACTCATATATTATTTATTAATTTTCCTACGATACTTTTGATTGCTTGCGTTTGGATTCTCAGGATTGGTCATTTCCAAATAACCTGCATCAACCAATACATTTATATATTTTTCTCTATTTTTCGTATGGTTTGTTACACCTATTCTTTCAAGTATTTCCCTACTGCTACGCGGTATGTTGCAATAATTGACAACATCTTTTTGTCTGTTGTTTAACTTAAAATGCTGCTTAGTGTCTAAGTCTGGCAATAAAGTGTCAGAGCTAGTGCCTAAGTCTTGCCCTTTAGTGTCTAAGTCAGACGATAAAGTGTCAGAGTTAGTGTCTAAGTCTTGCCCTTTAGTGTCTAAGTCAGACGATAAAGTGTCAGAGTTTGTGTCAGAGTTTGTATTTACATCCCTTGCAATGGTTATCACAAATTCATGTAACGCCTCATTGTTTGAGAATGAAAGCCGATTATCTTCACTCATGGCTCGTTGTATTCCACTGCCTGCACCTGTGTAAGGTAGCAAATAGATAGCATTGGCAAATAAAAAGTTATTGCGCGGCATAGAAGTTCCTGCTACAATGTCATCAACCGACAATCCATTGGGAAGTGTACCCGGACTATGTATTTCCACTCTATCGTCAAAAATGAAAATTCGGATTGGAGCCTTCCAGTTCAGAGACCGGTGTACCAAAGCATTCACGACAAGTTCCACCAGACATGTATAGGGTATTTCCAACTGTCCTTGTGAATTGAATTCTTTTTTTACTTGAACCGTTTTTAGGTTACGAGTAAAAAAACTCATAATGGTTTCAAACTGATGGAGCAAGTTGCCTTCCATGTCTGTGTCATTTACCTTATCACGGAATTGAGTACCTCCTATGAAGTTACCTACGAAACTGATGCACTTGGCAGTCATAACCGGCAACCATCGTTGTGTGTATTTAGCAAAAAGGAGAATAGCGGCAACCGTTAATTTTCCATTTGGAAGAATAAAATGCAGATTTCCAAGTAGTTTCAATTTATCATGACCTTGAGCTATGGTTCCACATACATCATCAAGAGTAGCTTGCTCAAATTTATCTCCTGTCATTCCTTTCTTCTGGAGTACGGTCTCAAACTTATTATTAAGAAAAGTCTTGATAGTTTTTTCATCCAAATCATCAACAGTCGCATTGTTTACGGCAGCTTCATCCGGCATAAAATTACCGCAATCAGCCATCATCTCGGCAAGTTCTGCATTATCAAACACCTTGCGCTTGTCTGCACCATTCTTCACCCATACAATACCTTTGTTGTCATGATAAGGTTTGTTCAGTCCTTCCTTAATTTTAGCTACAACAACGGAACCTCCTTCTACCGGGACGGTATCTACGTCAAGTAGAATATTAGGTACAACGTTCTCAGAAGCAATGTTGCTCAATAGATTCGTAACCTCTTGAACTTCACTATAAGATAGTGGATTTATATTTCCTGTTACGTCATTGATACCAACAATTAATTTTCCACCACGAGTGTTACTGAATGCGACAAGTTCACATCCAATATCATAATTGTTCATGAGCCGTTCTTTGAACTGAACCGTACTCATTTCTCCTTGGTCTCTTAATTTAAGTATATCTTCTGTTGTCATTGTTGTATATTTATTTAGTACAATGATTCATATGTAATTCTTTATATGCTAATGCTTCATCAATTCCATTTTGAAAACCTTGTCTAATATCATTGTCTATTGTCATATCAGTAGACTTATTTTTCCATGTGGTTATAACATCAGCAAAAAGACCATCTGTATTATTAACAGAAATGATACCGACTAATCGATAAACATTATAAAGAATATCTGCTTTGAATTCATCAGAAATATCCGTTTCATTAATAGTTGTATCTATTTTGAACAATAATTTAACCAACTGTCTAAGGTTATTGATTTGAATGGCTTTATTTTTAATGAGCCTAACTAAGCCAAAAATTAATTCTGAACTATTTTTGTCAATTTTATATTTCAATTGATATATTACTTCTGTTATAAATCCTTGAATACCTGCTTTATCAGCTAACTTATCATGCAGAAATATTAAAGTCTCAAATGAATCATTTATCTTACTTTTATTTGTAGATAGAATATTCTCACTTATAGTCTTTGAAAAAATATTTTTTTTCTTTAACAATTGCTTGGATATAAACATTAGATTTGCTAAGGATCTAGTACAGTAATAATCATTTGAATATCTAGATAAAGCATTTAGTAATACTTCAACATCCCCATTATCTAATTGACCAACACTAATTTTTGTACAAAAAACAGAGATTGTATTTAATGCATCTTCGCAAATTTTTCTCATTCCACCCAAAAATTCATTAGAATCATCCTTCTGGATAACATCCGTATTTTCTTTTAAGAATAATATTATTTTATTTGTTATTTCTTTTATTTGATCGACAGTTAACCAATCTAAGAAATCAACCATAGTTATAAGATTGCTTTGAAAGCTCTGTATTGGTGATGATGAGTTTTTAAAAAGATATGTTCCATTTATAAACTTTGTAAACTTAGCTTCTAAAATACGTTTTGCGCTTTCTGGGCAATCAACTTCATGAGGATATTGCAACTTATAAGAATATAATACATCTGAGTCATTACTATATTTTTCTCGCCATGATGAAAGTAATTTATTAAATTCCATTTTTTGTTCGTCCGAAACCACATTATATAATCCTACCATTCGAATATATGCAGCATTGCGTATAGCTATATTTGAATCTACGATTCCATCAGAAACGATTTTTATCATATTATTGCTAACCTCAAAATTGGGAGCACTTATTGATGGTAATAGAGCATCATGTTCATGCATATCCAACTTAATAGGAGCTGAATATACTGCATTAGCAACAATATTTAGATCTTCTTTTGAGAGAGAATTATAAGCTCTTGTTAAATATTCATTATTAAAATCATAATCTCCTGAAAAGTTTAAATAGGTCGTTATAAACTTAATAATACGCTCCGAATCAATTTTTACACATAAACGACTTAATAATGGAAAAACGATCTTTTTGAATCGACGTATTTGCTCGTTTGATTGAGCCTTATTATCAATAGTATCCCAAATATTCAAATATTGATCAAATATTATTTTAGCTTCTTCTGAAGATAAAGAAGATATGTATTTGCGACTACACACAATTTTGAATACATCGCTATTTGCACTTCTTACTAACGAAGACAATGCATAATGCATATTGCACCCTGCAATATATGGAAATATTTTTTTTAAAAGATTGCTATTAATACTAAAATTTGGTGTCCCTAAAGAATAGCCATAGTTTTCGCAAATAATCTGATATCGAAAAGATTCTATATATCTGTGGTTATACCCAGAATGTCCTATATTCCATTGTGTTCCAAAAGAACCTATATTAAAATCATGTGTAACATCTATTTGTTTTTGTTCCTTTTCTTGATTGATTTCATTCTCGATATAATCAATATAATCAGACATTTTTAAAGATATAGAATAATCAATATCAGTTTTTGATTTACGATTATATAAAGAGATACAATCATTTAGTATAATAAATACAGAACGTAGATAAACAGATTCAGAATCATTTAGAAGCATTGTCCGAACTGAATTAAAGGCATTATCCAATAACATTGTACCTTGATCTTTTTCTCCTATTTCAATTAAAACATTTGCTTTCCATATAGACCCCAAATAATCTAAATCATTAACATCCCATTTTGCTAACACTGAGCGGATTTTTTTATAATCTAATTCGCCTAAGGCCTTAAGACATTTTTCATAATAAATTCTCCTTGTTAGGGTACTTGCTTTATTTTCCAATTCAGAACTTAATTCTTCTGCTAATTCATCAAATTTAGAGGAGTCTCCAATATTACGATATATGGAAAGTAATGAGCATTTTAAGGTCAGTAACTTATTAAAATATTCGTCTTTGAACTCATCTTCTTTTCCTGCCAAATATTCCAATTCTGATCTGTACCAATCCACACTTAAAAATTTGGGCATAAATGATATTGTAAGCCTCCAATCAAGTTCATATAAAAAATCTATTTTCTCGATATCAGATAAACTAGTAACTTTAGTCTTTAAGAAAGGAAAACATAAGTTCAAATCTCCAAAATCATCAAGTTTATCTTTTGGCAAAAGAAGCCAACCTGGATATGACATTCTTATTTGTTTCATCTCCTTTGTGACATCTTGTAGTTGAATTGCATCATTAATGTAATTTATTTTCTTTAGATTTCCTGACCATTTAATTTGGGGATTGAATTTCTCACTTAGATAACTAAATACAAAATCAAAACCTTCTTGAGTTGATTTAATACTACCTATATCATATAACTTTATAATTTCTATATTTCTCTTACGTAGCAATAGCATCTCAGAATCATGTAGATTCTCTTCTATTGAAAACAGATAAATAGGAACTAATTTGTTTCCCATAATATCTCTTATCCATCCAATCCAATTAAGAAAGTTTGGATCATCTCCAGAGAAGCCAAACAAGCAAACTATAGTTTCAATAAGTGCTTGACGAACAGTGTTTACAAACTCTGGAAATTTTTGGGGATATGTTCTATAGTCTTCTTCTGTAATAATAAAAGGACGATATCCGATAAAAGAACCATGAAGTTTTATAATACGTGGGGATTGTTTGTATAAAAGTGTATCTTTTGATGCAACGAAATTATAGAATTTAAATACATCTAATGCAGCACGTTCTAGAAGAGTGTCATAATTTGTTGTAAAGATATCTCGCCATTTTAGTTTAACTAAATCATGATGAACTTTTCCCGGTCTAATTTTGGCATCAGGTAATGATTTAATGATTAACTCATCCAAAGCAGCTCTGCCTTTTGTACATTCAACTTGTGAGGCTAGTTTCATTGGAGATTTTAGCCTCATATCGTTATCTGATGGTTTTTTCCTGTATAGTTCTTCATAGAAGTCATCAGCCAATTGTCCCCAATCTTTCATGTAAGTAGTCTCATCCATCTCTGCATTTTTGCTAAATCCAGCACCAACCATAGCTGAAGCTTGTCCCAAATATAAAAATTTGCGAATATGGTCTAATTTCATTTTAAGAGAAGATGAAATACCACTGAGTAACTCGTTAAACCTTTTTTCTTCCATAACGCTAATAATTTTACTTCAATTTCATCAATACATCCCCAAATTTAGCGTAGTTAACGACCACACCATCATCCAAGTCGAAAGCTATTTGTTTATCAGCTATTGCATGCAAACGGTCATGGTATTCACGACACTCTTCTATCTGCTTGCCAATATTGTCCATTTCCTTACGCTCGCGAATGGAGAGGTCGGCTGCATTGGCTTGCATTTCGCTTTGTTTGTTTATCAACCATTCTATGTGAGGCAACAGATAGTTGGTGCGCACCTTTTCGGCTGTGTAGGCATTCATGCGGTGCATGTATACGATGCACTGGAATGCGCCTTTCTTGCTGCTAAACAGCCAATAGATAGGACGGTTCTGATACATCTTCTTGTGGTATTTCCAGAAATCTTTCACAAAATAATCATCCAATCGCTTGCCAAGTGATTTTTCTATGTAGTTAAGATTTTCTATTAAAGAATTCTCTCCAAAGACTGTACTAAGCCATGTTTTGAATCTTAAGGTGATGTTATCTGTGAATTCTGTATTGGCAGGCATAATTGGAATAATCCCATCATCATCTATCTCAAAACGACAGTTGGGTACAAGAGCATCATACTCTTTTAGTCCGTCCCCTTGATTAGCAAGAATTAGTCCGGGCTTGTCAATACTGTAACGCCCCATCATACAGCCCACGGAATAGCTGATGAGCTGTTTCATCAATATATCATCGTGCCATACTATAGCGTTATTTTCTATCGAAATCTCCCCTTGTTGCAAAATGGTTATTTCATCGAGTGGCACATCGGGAGTGAGTTCATCCTGCAAACCATAGATGTCAATAAACTGACGGTTAAGCTCCTCTTCGTTGGCATGAAGTTCATTGAATTTCGCTTCCCATTGCATTTTATAATGTAAACACAACTCGCAAAGAGTTATACCTATATCTATAGGTTCATTTTCTATCGTCACTTTTGAATAAAAACCTTCATCTTTCAATCGTACTAATTCATTCTCTTGGAAATCCCATGAAGTTTCGTGGGCATCCCAATCTTGTTTGCTAATGGAGATACACGATTTTGAGATATTATCTATTTTATTGGCTGACATTTTTTTATCCTCAATATATGGCAATGCAGAAATCGAGCCAACGTTGAAATGCATAGTAGGTGCTGTAACTTTTAACATTGATTCTATGGGACGAGAATTTAACAATGCTATTATATAATAGCATTTATCGTTAAAATCAAATATACATGGTCCTGCAACGTTTGGAATAAAACCATACCCATTAAATCTAAAGGAGGGAGCTCCGCTGGATAAATCTGTCCATGTTATGGATTTATTAAAATAAAATTGTTCATTTCTAATATTAGCCATTGGATTAGATTTTACTTCATTTCCATTATCATACCATCTAATGACATAATCATTATTCCCATACCATTTCCTAAAACGACCACCTTTGGTAATTGGAGCCCAAAAATTACCAGCACTTGAAAATTCAATTGCATTATTGCATTCAAACCCCACTTTCTCTAAACAGATTTCATGCCATAATTTGAGATAATAGTCATTTGGCGGAGTGTCAAGTCCCTTCTTGGGTTTACAAACTGTGTCAACGGTATCAAAATTAAAACATGTAAACATTTCAATTGAAATCCAATATCCAATCGGGCAACCCGGAATCTTATCAAAGTTCTTCTGCAGTACATTAGAATAGTAGATTTTGTTACCTTCCACTCCTTTGCTTTCGATAAATATATGTTTCTTTTCAGTACAATTTTTTCCATCAACCAAACGAAAATAAGTAGCACCATTATTGGGCTTTTGCTTGCTGATAACAAAAGCTGTATTTTGAACTACCTCACCACTTAATTCATCGAACGTACGTGGACCGAGGTGAAGCATGTTATCTATTTGTGAATTATCAAGCAAGTCCTTTCTTAATTTCTCAAATGAAGAAAGAAACATCCAACTCTGCATGTTTATCATTCCATATTTGCCATTGGCTTGCAATCTATCTATGGCAAGCAGCATAAATACAGAAAACAAGTCTGCTTTTCCTTCTTCGTAATTATCTTTTACATACTTACTCAATATATTGTTCATATTTCCACTACCCATATATGGCGGATTCATCACCAATGCCGAATACTTGTTAGTCAATGTCAATATCATTTCAAATCCCGCAAACAAATCTCGGAAATTGTCTTTCTGTTCGTGTTGCTTTGCCTGTTCTTTTATGCAATTCATCATGAAAGTTCGTGTTTCCTCGCTAATACCGAACTTCATAATTGAACCTAAAGTCTCTGCATCATCCAATAACTGGAAAGCAGCATCAAGTTCTTTGTTTATCTTTTCTGATAAGCAAGACAAACCTAAGGTACAACATAGATGTCCTTTCAGTTCTTCCCAAGTATGGAGATTACAATGAGGCATATCCAACACTCGTGGCACGCAATGGGCATCCACAAAACTGATGTCTTTCTGACAGGCTTTCAGCAACAGTGCAAATGTAGCCAACTGTTTGGCACGAGTATCAATGTCTACCCCTGTCAGATTGTAACGAAAGATATTTTCTATAGCCTTTCTCCGATTGTACCCCTCTTCAATGTAAATCTGATAGAGCAGGTCAAAACATTCATTTAGAATATGGCCGGAACCACATGCCAAGTCGGCACACGTCAAATCGTGAATGTCATCAAAATGATAGATGGCATCAGCAGGGGTCTGTTCGGCAGGTTCTACCAAATATTGCATTCCTTTCTTGATGTCAGAATAAGGGTTGTTGTCCAAATAGATGCGCCCCACGGTGTTCTGTACCATATACTTCACAATCCAGTTGGGCGTAAATATCTGGGTGGCTGCCGGAATCTCATCAGCTTCAAACTTACCTTTCTTAGCAAATACCTCATCCTTGCGCTCTGAAATATAAAACTGATAGAGCCAGCCTATTAGCTCGGGCGACTTATAATCTTCGTCCAAAATGTAATCATCATCATTGAGATGGTCAATAAATCCGTCTTTTTTCAAGATATTGCTTGGCAACAACAATTCCGTATAGTCGGAGATAGTGCCAAAACACTTATTGATAACTGGATTGTTATGGCAATAAGCTACAATCAATACCTGAAACTGCTCATCAGTCAGCGCATCATTAGCCAAAAGCACTTCCAGCTTCTGTCGACTTTCCTCATTCATCTGCGGCATTCTGCCTTGACGGGCATCTGAGACCAAAACAGGAATACGGTCTTGCTTGCTCTCATATTCCAGCACAGGGGGAATTAATCCATTCTTTGCCATGATGCGAATGGCTACCAAACGGTTGAACCAAGTGTAAGCCACTTCCTCTATCACATCACAATAAGAGTGATTTTTCAACTGATTGGACAAGGACTCAAACTGATCATAAAAATCCACAGTTTGGGTGTCACCCATAAAGACAGCACCGCCATCTTTCAGCTCGGGCTTTTCTTCTATAGTACCATCCTCTCTGATACCCAAAGCAGAGAGGCGTTGTTTCACACCGTCAATCAATATATTGCGGGCTTCACCGGCGAAGCGTTTCAGTTTGTTCGTATCCATTTTATTCCGTTATTATGAAACAATAATATCGTTGCCGCCACCAATGTACTGCATCAGTTGTTCTTTCAATCGCTGCAGATATAAGTCGATGTCTTCCTCCGAATGTATGGGATGGGTAGTGTGCGTATTCAAATGCACAATTCTGCGGGTACGTGGGGTGACAGTCGGTTCTTTCACAACGCCATTTCCTTCTGGTGCAGGAGGATAAGGTCTGGAAACCGGCGGCTTTGGAACAGCTTCGTTGATAAGTTTCATCTGCTCTTCATAAAAATCTGTTACATTCGCATTGGCTTGCAGTGCATAAAAATTGTTGCTATTGGTTTTTTGCAGGATAGTTGTATCTCGTGTGGCAAACTTATCCCTGTCGACTTTTATACCGGCAGCATATTCTTCCAACTCATCGAAAACTTTGTTGTAACCGGTCTTGATAGTTTCTATAAGGGATGATTTGCACTCATTCAAACGTCCATTCAGATTAGTCATTATCTTCTTGTAAGAAGGCATGTGCTCCCAAGGTTCCATATCTTCATTCATGGCTTTCAAACAAACGATCACTTCTTTCTGATCTTCCGGTAGGAAGGCAAAATTATCACGGTTTTCATCAAGGAATTTTTTTACCTTCTTGAACATATCAAACTGGTCGTCAACAAATAAATTGATGCTCTTGCATTTATCAAACAGAGCAGATGCGCTCTCCTTGGCATCCGTAATGGTTACAAAGAAGTCTTTCGGATCGCGGATGGTCGTCCATTTCTCCATCAGTGTAATGGCTTCTTCTATTACGCTTGCAAACGGACAACCGTTCACCTTCTTGGAAAGTTCACGGTAATGGACAAGCAAACGGCTGAGTGCACTGTTTTGTGTTTCCTTACAACTGCGGTACAACTCTGTAGAGTCATTGCTACCCTTGATGGATACGACATTGAAAATATGCTCCCATGCTTCGACGAATGCATTCAACACATCCTGTGAAATAGCTTTGGCCGGCTCAATAGTGAATCTGCTGGCATCCCTGGCAATATTTCGAGCTACATCTTCACGGTTTACATTTGGATTATTGTTGTAGTTGTAGGCATATAAATGACGCCGTACCAGTTCATTCACCACATAAATACTGCAACAATCTGCCCATCCATAAGGAACCTTTGCAAACTGACGTACAATGTCTGCCACCGTCACATCATGAGGCGAGCGATCGAGGAAGTCTTTCACTTTCTTCTCTGCGTTAGAGAGAGGCATATCTAAAGTAGGTTCGATGGGACGAAGTATCTTTGAAGCCAATTCGCTTTGTGTCTTGGGATATTCCAGATCATCCACCAATCCGGCAGAACGATAGAGATTTTGCAGATGATAGGTAATTGCCACTTTGTAGCGTTCTTTGTTCTTCGAATTTCCCAATACAGATTGTGGAAGGATATCTTGTCCTGAGATAACAGGACAGTTGTCGAGCAAATCTCTGAACTTAGGCTTAATATCCTTCTGATACATATCCTTGGCACGATCTTGAAATATGCGTTTGGTACGCTGGCGTTCTTCACTGATAATATGTTCTTGTGCGAAGCACTGCACACGGCAAAAGTCCAAAAAGTTCTGGCGAAGTTCCTGATCGTCCTTGAACAGAGCATATAGGAAGAATACCAAATGGTTGGGCTGATTGGTAAATGCAAACTGATCCGGAGAATCAGTACCTGCCGTTGTCAGAAAGTCAACCACCACATCCGGATTATTCGAAAGAATATTCTTGCCATCAACATTTCCACCGACATTAAAAGAACGAGTTGCATACGTCTCCTTATTGGTAGATGGCGTAAAACCAAAGTGTTCATAGATAATTTTGTATAACTCCTCAGTATAGGTATTGCTGTCAACTTTTTGATTTTTGATGAGCTGAGCTACTTGCGACTCTTCTTCTGTATAGAATTCATATATTTCGGTACCATTATTTGTTTTATTCTTGCGGATGACAGCTTTATCCATCAGAAAATTCAGCACCTGAGATACATCTTCCTTTATAGCAGCTTTGTTGGCATCCATCTTTGTCATCAGGAGCGTCACAATGTTGTCAATCGTAGCAGAGAATCCTTGCTTGTCCACATCAGAAAGGTTGCATATCATAAAAAGAATATAGACTACTCTGCTATAGAAAGATTGCTTTTCGTCATCCTTGATGAGTTTCAAGGCTTCACTGGCATTCGCTATGGCACGCTGACCAAGATGCTGCATGGAGCCTTGGAACATGGCACCAAAGAACCGGTCGAATGGAATGAATTCGCCCACCTCACATTCTGCGGTTTTCTGGGCTATGGAGAAAGTAATGTTCAACAAGGAACGTTCGTTACCTTTCACCTGTTTGTCTACATAGTTCATGTTGACAAAAGAATCAAGCACTCTCATAATCAATTGGAACTGATAGGGTACGAATGGATAGAAGGCTGCAAAATCTTCCTTGTTTTTATAGGATTGATAAGTGCTTGGAAGAATAAATTGGGCATCAAGCATGGCTTTATTCTTATTAAATAAATCTTCCAATTGAATTTCTACTTCTCCTTTTTTGTCCAATATACGTTTTTGGGTAATGTATTCCGGGCTTGTTCCCTGTAAGGAAGCACGAACTTCAAAACGCCCCAAAATCTTTCCCACTTCATCTTCCGGATTGGTATCGCTACCACCTACATTCTTGACAACATCTTCCAAAGTTTGCTGGGCTGTACATGAAATCCAGACTTGGGATTCACAGACTTCATCCAATCGTTTTACGAGTGACTGAAGTTGCAGCAACAAATCGCGATGCTCTCCAATGAACTGACTTACTTCATCAACGAAGAACATGATGCGAAAATTGCGATTGTTCTTATTGTCGAGATATTCTTTCATTTCTGAGGCGAATGCTTCCACGGATACATTCACATCATTTTTGAGAATTCTCTCACGAATGACATCGATAGCCAAAGCCGGATCCACTTCCTTGGCCATCTGCAAAGCCAAATCCAAACGACCGGCGGCAAAACGTGATATATTGCGCTCCCAATCATAGCCTTTACTCTTGACATACTCCTTGAACTCTTCAAATTTGCCGTCATCGTCCAATGCTTTTTCCAAATATTGGGCCATGGACAGGTTGAACGAGTTATATCCACGTCGGGCATTAAACTGGTTCCAGAAAATAGTGGTAAAAGTGTTGGCGCGATCCACATTAGCATCATGCACATCACCTATATTGAACATAACCATTTCCACATCGGCTTTGTTCACATACCAGTTTTGGAGTGATTTGAGTTCGGAAAGAGAGACATTCGCCTGTTCTAGAACTGAAGAGTCTTTTTTGTCATCAAGCAATAATTCCTGAGTGGCCTCTATCAGTCGGATAAAAGCCATGTCGGCATATTTGTTTGACAGGCAATAGCTTGCATATTTCAAGAAATGTGATTTACCGGAACCATAGTAACCGTTAATCCAAATACCGACATGACTGCCTTGATTTACTTTGATGTTTACAAGTATATTGTACAGGTTGACTATAATCTCCTGAGTAAATACATATTCTCTAATTTCAGTTAGAATCGTATCTTCACTGAGATCAGATGCAGAAACCGCTGGGTTGACCTTTCTGTCAAGACCTCTTTCATACAAATCTTTAAATTTCATATAGCTTTGGATTTATTGGTTTACTAATAAGGTTGCACGATATGTATGCGCATCTTCAAGCGTATCGAATAAGGAAAAAGAATTTCCTTCCTGATGCCCGGGATAGAAAAGGATAATTTTGTATCGCGACGTGTCGTTGTATTTTTCATAACGTGTAAGAAATACATTGGTACGGAGATACGGGAACATTTTACCTATGCCATGAATGAAGATATACGGTTTGTTCAATCCATCGTTGATTCTCAAATGTTCATCAATCCTGTCGTGGACATAATGAATGAAATCGTCTGAATTTGCTTCTGTTGTCAATTCTTGAGTGACCATATTCGGTTGGGTCTTATCATCTTCCAATGTTACATCAAATAATGAATCAGGGCCAAAGCTTTCGGCTTTCAGATAGTCGCAAAAAACTTGAAACAAATCAAGCAACATGGCATTGATAAAACTACTCGGGCGTTCTAAATTCTGTTTAAATACGACTATTTGGCGTTGCATCTCATATTCCTTTGCGGCAGAATATTGGTATATGTAGTAATTATAGAATATATTCCCACTTTTCACATCTTTAAATTCCGGACTATTGAGATAGTCGTAAAGTTCTTGTAAAGTCATATTCTTCATGATAACTTCGTTTTAATATCATTCACTTCGTAAGGATAAAGCAAGCAGGCTTCCAAAAACCATTCCTCACCGCTACGAATGTAATACTCATAATCGGATACGTCAAGATGGATGGCATGCAGTTCATCCGTCTTTTCCTGCAACAGTCCGGACTGACGAAGAATCGTCAAATACTGACTGGCACATCTGTCTTTTGTATTGTCCGTCCAACCATCCACAAATTCATCTCTCAAAGAAATCTCGCTGAATTCTATCATGATGTCATTCTTCCTAAGCGTTCTATCCACCGAATTCCAATGCTTGACGGTGACATTGAAATGAAAATCAAAGACCAGTTTATAGGCTTTCAATATGGCATAAAGCAAATATGCCCTCTGAGTCTTTTCATTCTTGTCAATGAAAGCAATCCAAAATGAAGTAGGCACAGAATTATACCGTCGTTTGAATTCATTGAGAAATGTTTGTCTTGCCTTTTCCGAGTTTACCTGCAATATACGGTTATTTTTCTTTTCATCTCTTAGTAGTTCGTCAGAGTTTGGAGCCATCAATAAAGGAAGAATGCGCAAAAACTCATTGAAGAGAAATGCACATCCGGTTATTGTTGCTGTATATGGACTGTTTTGTTTCATGTATTTTGTTTCTATAAAAATTTAATTAGTTTTACATCTTCACCTGTTCGTGAAGAATTAAGCAAATCTTTCACATCTACTTCTAATACTTTTGAGATTTGAAGTAACGTTTCCAATCCCGGCTGTGCAGTGTTAGTACACCACTTTGAAACAGTCGCAGGGTCTTTTCCCAACTGCTCTGCCAACCATTTATTTGTGCGTTTGTTCTCAACGAGCACAATTTTTATCCTATTGATGTCCTCCATTGCTTCCAAGCAAAATTAACTGCAAAGTTAACAATAAACCCCATACGGCTTTATAAATCAGGGAAAATATATCAAATAATTTGCGAAATACTTCACTTTTATGGTATTTTACTGTGTTTTAATGATAGCATTTATGTAAATAATTGAGTTTGCATATAATTATATCATTAAACTTTTGTACCTTTGTACCAATAGTTGATACATCCATTGGATGTAGGATGACTGGTACATCGTCAACGTTTACTTGTCCTAGGGCCCAACTACTGAAATAATCGGCCTACCAAAAAGGAGTTTGTTTAAACTTTACAACAAGTAAACGTATATGCAAGACAACAACATCATTATTACTTTTGCCAATCAAAAAGGCGGCGTAGGCAAGACAACGCTGTGCATACTGTTTGCCAACTATTTGGTAGTCCACTGGAAGAAGGTACTTGTCATTGACTGTGATGTCTAGCAGACAATCAGTTTCAGACGTAAGGCCGACCTCCAGAAATACAAGGATGCTACTATTCCTTATAACATTCAGCCTTTTAATATTACCAACGTACAGAACGTGCAGAACCTGATGACAAACCTTCGGAAGATGCAGGGCATCATTCTCATTGATGCTCCCGGTAATCTTACCCAGCAAGGACTTATTCCCATCTTCGCCAATTCGGACTACATTATCTGCCCCTTTCAGTATGAGGTGACTTCCATCAATGCCACTGCTACCTTCATTTCGTTTATCTACAAGATAAGAGCTAAGCTTTCAAAGGATGTGGCACAACTGTTCTTGGTGGATAACAGCCACGACAAAACTTTTCATAGATAACATACTAACAAAAGCTATCACTCTTAATTGAATGATAGCTTTTTTTTATACCTTTGCACGCTGTTTGATAAACGATTTTCTGATAACAAAATGACACAAACTGTTAATAATAACGCAATAAAAGACAAAGCTATCAAGCCAAAAAAGAGAAGAAGAAGTTTTTGGCGAGTGCTTTACAGCATGATTTTGTATTCTTTTGCTCTCTTTGGATTGGGAGTTATAGGAGCTTGGGCTATTTTTCAGTTAGGGCTGACAAAAGACAGCGGAAGTGTGGACAAAAACAACCGCTATCTGACTGATATTTCAAAAATGGAGAATGTCAATCTTTCTCAAAAAGAAATTGATGCCCAAATGGCAGAAACATATCTTAAACTTGCAGCCATTAGTAAGTTCTATCCACGCAATGCATACTTGATTTCAGAAGGTTTTAGAAACTCAAAAAACGATGTCTTACTAAGACAAATGGTGGCTTCTTGCGAGCTAAGTCTTAAAGACAATCAGCAATACCAGTCTTTCTTGAATGATGAACGTTCATTGCTTAACAAGGTAGGAACAACTCAAAGCACCACAAATGCCATAACATGGATGAATACTCCCGAATGGGAAAGTCTAAAAGTTGCAATTTCAAAAGACAAAACCCTAATAGATTCTGCAGCAAAGGTGACAGGGGTTGAGCCACGAATGATAGTGTCTTGTTTGATAGGTGAGCAGATACGTCTTTTCAATTCTAAGAGAGAGATGTACAAAAAGTATCTTGGTCCGGTGAAAGTCCTCTCGGTTCAAAGCAAGTTTTCACTTGGTGTTAATGGAATCAAGGCAGCAACAGCCGAGTTAGTTGAGTCATATCTCAAAAATGCCACTTCTCCTTTTTATATGGGAAAGAAATACGAGCATATCTTGGATTTTTCTTCAGCCAATTCTTCTGAGGAGAGAGTAAGTCGTTTAGTGGATTATCACAATCACTATTATTCTTATGTATATACTGGTTGTATATTGCACCAGACAAGAAACCAATGGCAAAGAGCAGGTTTTGACATCTCAACACGCCCGGAAATTCTCTTCACACTTTTCAATCTTGGCTTTGGAGTCTCAAAACCCTCTGCCAATCCAGAGTGTGGAGGTTCGCATATAACAGTTGGCGACAAGGTTTATACTTTTGGAGCCATAGGATTTGACTTTTATTATTCAGGAGAGTTATCAAATATTTTCCCTTATCACAAAGACAAATTCATAGACTAATTTTTACATCATTTTTATCACATTAGCTCAATATTGCTTATCTTTGGGGCGTTTAAAGAAAAGAGCAAATCAGTATGGAAGAAGAAAATACATTGGAATTAAAGAGAGAGAAGCGCAAACTCGTTGAATATGTTCAAAAGATGCAAAGTCTTGAGCGTGTAAAGGAGGCTTATTCTTATTTCAAAATGAAAGAGAAAGAAGAAATAAAAGACTCTTTCTTTGAAAATAAAGAGAACATTAAAGCAATCAAAGAAGGCATAAAAGAATTAGAAGAAGGTCAATACACAATTCGCACAGCCAAAGAAGCCCAAGAGTATTTTGACCTATGAAGTATAAGCTTAGATTTACCAAAAAAGCAGATAAGGACATTTTTGCCATAAAAAGGAGTGGGGATAAAGTCAGTATCAGCAGAGTTAAGCAAATCCTTGAAGAATTATAAGAATATCCACAAGTAGGTATTGGTAATCCAAAAATGTTAACAGGTGATTTATCCGGTTTTTGGTCAAGAAGAATAACCCTAAAAGACAGAGTAATTTATAAGATTGAAGAAGACATTGTCATTGTCTCTGTTGTCTCCGCCAAAGGTCATTATGAAGATAAATGATGGTGGGTTTTCTTATACAATAGATTTATTGTAGTTATCAGATTCTTTGTTTGAGTAAGTCAAAACAAAGAAAGAAAAAATCAAAACAAAGTTTTAGCAGAATGAAACAGTGATTCAGTGGCGACAACATGGCATGTTGTGGCTCTAAAACAGTCATTGCGAAAATTAAAACAGTCATTCAGTCGCTCAACATGCCATCTTGTTTTTACTAAAACAAAGAAAGCGTTTTGCCAAACAAAGAAAGCATTTTTTCTTTCTTTGCTTTGGCTGACTAAAACTTGCTTTTAATTCTTAAACTCCAAACAATAAATTGACTTATCATTATTTTGCTTTATGAATTGTCTATTGCATGGCATCAAATAAAAGTATTATCTTTGCACTTTTGTCAAGAGTGACAAGAAAACAAAAGAAAGAAGGCAGAAAATGAAGACTAACAAATTAGAACAAAAGATAGGGTTTAACTACATAAAGGAAGCTATAAAAGAGTGTTGTTTGAGCGATGGAGGAAAAAGGCTTGTTGAAAATATTACCTTTTCTTCCTCTTTTGAAACGGTGAGCAGATGGGTGGAAATGACTGATGAGTTCAAGCAAATCTTTATGACCAATGCCACTTTCCCTTCTTCTGATTACTTTGATATGCGCTCAGTTTTAGAACGTTTAAAGGTCATAGGTTCATTCATTAGTGTTGAGGAGCTTTTCAATCTCAAAGGCTCATTGAGGACTATTTGCGATTGTTTGAACTTTTTTTCTAAGGCTGAAGACGAACGTTATCCGCTTCTCAAAGAGCTTTGTAAAAATATTTTTGTTGATAAGGAGATAATGAATCAGTGCAATCGTTTGATTGATGAAAAAGGTGAGATATACGATTCAGCCTCTGGAGATTTGATTATCATACGTTCCTCAATCCGAAGAAAGAAAAGTGAGGTGGAACGCCGCATACAAGGCATACTTTCGGTGTCTAAACGTGAGGGTTGGACTTCTTCAGATGCAGAAATTACTATCAGGGACAATCGTTTGGTGATTCCAATGGCTTCTTCTTATAAAAGGAAAATCAAAGGTTTGGTTCATGACGAGTCTTCCTCTGGTCAGACTTCATATATTGAGCCAGAAGAAATTGTGGAGTTGAATAACCAGCTCAAAGAGTTACAAATCAAGGAGAGGAAGGAAATAATAAAGATATTATGTGCCTTTACTGATTTGCTTCGTCCTCAAATAGAGATACTCTTTATTGCTTATTATTTCTTGGTACAAATAGATTTTATTCGCGCTAAGGCAAAATATGCAATGCAAATAGGAGCTGGCAAACCAATACTAAACTCCGGTTGCGTTTTGCAATGGTTTAGTGCTCGCCATCCTTTGTTGGAGCGTAGCTTGCAAAAGAATGGTAAAAATATTGTCCCATTAGATATTGAGTTAAGTGAGCAAAAGAGAATACTAATCATCTCTGGCCCAAACGCTGGTGGTAAATCTGTATGCTTAAAGACTGTGGGGTTGTTACAATACATGCTTCAGTGCGGATTACTTGTGCCAATTAGGGAAACATCTGAGTGTGGTATTTTCTCCTCTCTTTACATTGATATAGGTGATGAACAGAGTCTTGAAAACGATCTTAGTACTTATTCTTCTCATTTGTTGAATATGAAGATGCTTTGCTCTAAGGCCAGCGATAAAACTCTGTTTATGATTGATGAATGTGGCACAGGAACAGACCCTTCTATTGGTGGAGCCATAGCAGAGAGTGTTTTGGAGTATCTGAATAAAAGAAGGTGTTTTGGAGTTGTTACAACTCACTACTCCAATCTTAAATTGCTTGCCGACAAAAACGAGAATATAGTCAATGGAGCAATGCTTTTTGACAGCAAGAATATGAAACCTCTGTACAAACTTTCTATTGGCAAACCGGGTTCTTCATTTGCTCTTGAAATTGCTAAGACAATAGGCTTGGAAGAGGAGATTTTGAACTCCGCAATGCATAAGATAGGTACTCCTCATTTGAATTTTGAACAGCAGTTGCAACAATTAGAGGTTGAGAAACTTGCTTTGAAGAAAAAACAAGAGGAAGTCAGAGTGGCAGATGAGCTTTTGGCAGAGGTGTTGCAAAAATATAATACATTGAAAACACACCTTGAAGAAGAGAAAAACCGCATTTTGAAAGATGCAAAGAGCCAAGCAAAGGAGATAATCCAAAATGCCAATAAAGATATAGAGAACACCATAGCCCAAATAAAAGCTGCTAATGCAGACAATGAACAAACAAAGATAATTCGTAAAGGTCTTAGACTGACACAATCAAAATTGGAAAAAGAGATTGCCTTTGGGGACAAGGCTCAAGCAAAGATTGACAAACAAAACTCTGGGCTTTCAAACAATCAAACTCAAAGCTCTGATATTGTAGGACTCAAAGGAGATGACTCCGAATTGAATATAGGAGACATTGTGCGCATAGGAGCAGATAATAACTATGCAGAAGTGGTGGCAATTAAAGGAAAGAGAGTTGAGGTGCAAAGCAATAATTTGCGCTTAACTATAAACAGAGATAGCGTTTCAAAGGTGGATAAGTCAGCCTACCAAAAGCAAAGAGAAAAACAGATCTCTGCTATGCAAAGTAATTATTCTTCTGTTCTGAGTGATATAAATGATCAGCAGACACACTTTTCTGTACGTCTTGATGTTAGAGGTCAAAGAGCCGAAGATGCTTTGGAAATGGTGGATAAGTTCATTGATAAGGCTGCTCTTTTAGGGCAGCGGGAACTTTCAGTGCTTCATGGTAAGGGAAATGGAATACTTAAAACAATAATTAGAGACTATTTGCGCAAAAATTCAAATGTGAAAGATGTAAGAGTTGCAAAAGTGGAGTTTGGCGGTGAAGGAATAACAGAAATAACACTTTTATGATAAAGAAACTTTCCTATTTTGCTAAACATTTTTATCTTTGCAGTGTCTTATGTGCAAGAAAGAGGCTTAATATAAAACAATAAAACATGGTAATGAAAACATATAATAACAATGCAAAACTAAGAAATAGCATACTTTGCATAATGGCAGTTTTTGCAAGTTTATCCTCTGTCCAGTTGTTTGCTCAGCAAGATGGAACAAACTTTGATTTTAGTTATGGACCTGTAGGAAACTATTCTTATTGGAGAGGCTATCAAGGAACTAATAATAGCCAGTCTGGAACTACTATTGTAATGGGTACGTGGACTCCTTATAGTAATCCATCTACTTGTATGCATAGTGGTGTTCATACCTTTGTAATCAATAGTGATGTTAATGCAACAGATGCTCATACAAATGGGGTATTAAAGAAAGTACCTTCAGGCTATAGTCGTTCAACACAAATCAATGCTGAGTGTTCAAGTCCTGATGCAAACGCAAACAAACTTTCTTATGACCTTGCTGTAAATAACCAAAACTGTTTGCTTACATTTAACTATGCAATGGTGTTGGAAGCTCCAGGACATACTGGTTTTCAAAACCCATTCTTTAAGATAGATGTTTATGCTTTGCAACAGAATGGAAGTGGTGATTATGTTACTAATGGTTTGGTTAGTTCTTGTGCTACATTTTATGTAGTGGGTAATAATAACCCTGTACCTGCTGGTTGGAATTCTTTTGGTAGCAGCTATGATGGTGGTATTTGGCATGATTGGCAACAAGTGTCAATGAACCTTTCAGATTTCATTGGTGAGAATGTAAGAATAGAGGTAACTCTTGCTTCTTGTTGCTATAATGCTCACTGGGCTTATGGTTACTTTGTTGGCAAAGTAGGTCCTGCTCAGCTGACTGTTGATGCTTGTGGAGAGAATGATACAGTGGCTGTTATTGATGCTCCTTTTGGATTCCAGAAATATGAGTGGTATGCTAACCCAAATGATTTACCAGAAAGCCAATTAAGCACTATTGCAATAGGCGATCCTATTTATATTAGCGAGGCCACAGCAACACAAGCTGCAAACAATCAGTTCAGTATTTTAAATAATGTATATGCTAATTATGGACAAAAGTATTTTGTAAAGGTTACTTCTCCTTCTTCCTCTTCTTCAATTCCTGGTTGTGTGGCTTACATGAAAGCTAATGTTCAGTCTATAAAACCAAACACAGATTTTAGAGACACTGCTTATTGCGACTTGTCAGCTCAATTTACAGATGTTACTAATTTCCCTGTTGATGCAGATGAAGACGTAAATGGTAATCGTATAGCAAAAGAATATCATTGGGATTTTGGAGATGGAGACACATTATATTATAATTCAACTGACTCCACAATAACAGATGCAAGTGCTTTCAAAAATCCTCGTCATCACTATGCTGCTGCAGGCACTTACACAGTTACATTGAAAGTAGCTTATGATGGTTGCACAAAAAATAGAGTTCAAAGCATTATAATTCCTGCCACTCCTTCTTTTACACTTAGAGATACAATGATTTGTATTGGTGACCAACTGACAAGTTCCGTGTATAATATGGCATTAAATGATGCTTTTTATAATTGGAAAAATCTTACTACGGATTCTACTTCCATAGGCTTAACTTATCATGGCACATACGTTGATAGAACGTATCTTGAGGTAACTTCAAACTCGCCTTCTACTACTTGTATATACAAAGATACTGTTATGGTAGATGTTCAGCAATTCCCAGATATAACTTTGCAAGGAGATACAATGCTTTGCTTAGGAGACATAGCTAATATAACAGCTATAGATGCTACGCACAACACACAAAGTATGCAATGGACTGGCACAGATCCAGGTATTCCCCCAGTGTTTGACCCAAGCAGACCAACAACACAATCTCCTGTGCTTTCTTTCACTCCAACAAAAGATACAACAGTATATTTGATAGCTCAAACAAATATGGGTTGTATGTCCTCAAAGAATATAACTATTCACATAACAGACCCTGCCGTATGGGCAAATAAATATAAGATTTGTCCAAAACAAGAGGTTATTTTGCATGGCTCAAAGGCTCAAAAATATTCTTGGTCTTCTGTTCCAGTGGATTCAACTTTGGTTGCTAACGTTCAATCAACTGTTGATACAATAGCTGTTCACCCTACACAGACAACAGTTTACACTATGAAAGGTTATGGTACAAGTGGTTGTTTTGCTGAAAGAACAGTTCAAGTAACAGTAATTCCAATACCAATTCCATTGATAGCATTCTCACCTGACTATGTTGATGTGGATAATCCTATTCTTTCTTTGCAAGATGCTTCTTCCTACGGATATACTTCTCATTGGCAATTATCTGATGGTACAGAAAGCAATTTGAGAGCTTATTCTCACACATTCACAGACGTTAGTGAGGATAGCATAACAATATATTTGACGACAACAAATGAAGTTAATTGTTCTGCAGATACATCAGTGAGTGTTCCGATTCAGTTATTCTCTGTTTGGGTGCCTAATGCTTTTTCTCCAAACAATGATGGCGTGAATGATTATTTCTTCCCTGCATCAAAGAATGTACTTACAGATGTTACATTTGATATATATAATCGTTGGGGAAAGAAAGTCTTTTCTTATAAAGCAAATAAATTAGATTGCTCAAAGTATGATGATATTGCAAAAAGCAAGGGCTGGAATGGACAATATGATGGCAAAGATGTTCAGGTAGGAGCTTATGCTTGGCGTTTGACATACAAGAGAGAGGGCAATGAGAGAATATATGACAAAAAAGGAATGATAAATGTTATTAGATAATCACAAACTTTGAAATACAGAGATTTAATAACACAAAAATAGAACAAAGAAAGAGAGGACTGAAATAAAGAAACAGTTTTCTCTTTCTTTGTTTGAGTTTAACCTCTTGGACATAAAGTCAAGAAGATATTGAATAAATCACTATCTTTGCACTCTAATATAAAATGCTTTTTTGACATGGCAAGAGCAGCAAAAACATTTGAATAACACGCAAAAACAATACATAGAATGCTAAACATATATAATACACTTTCAAGACAAAAAGAGGAATTTAAATCAATCAATAAAGGACATGTGGGGCTGTATGTTTGTGGACCAACAGTATATGGTGAGGCGCATTTAGGACATGCGCGCAGTGCCATTACCTTTGATATATTGTTTCGTTATTTACTTCATTTGGGCTATAAGGTTCGTTATGTCAGAAATATAACAGATGTAGGTCATTTGGAGAATGACGCAGATAGTGGTGAGGATAAAATAGAGAAGAAAGCAAGGCTTGAACAGCTTGAGCCAATGGAGGTAGCAGGTTTTTACACTCAGAAGTATTTGCAGGCAATGGATAGTATGAATGTTAAACGTCCTTCCATTCAGCCTTTGGCTTCAGGACACATAATTGAACAAATAGAAATAGTAAAGAAAATATTAGCTGCTGGTTATGCTTACATAGAAAATGGCAGTGTATATTTTGATTTATTGAAATATCAAAAAGATACTGGCAAATATGGTTGTTTGTCTCACAGAGTGATTGAAGATATGTTGCAAACCACAAGAGATTTGAATAATCAAGAGGAAAAGCACAATAGTTGTGATTTTGCCTTGTGGAAAAAAGCAAGTGCAGAACATATAATGAAGTGGACTTCTGAATGGAGTGAAGGTTTCCCTGGCTGGCACTTAGAGTGTACAGCCATGAGTGCAAAATATCTTGGAGTGCCTTTTGATATACATGGTGGTGGAATGGATTTGATTTTTCCTCATCATGAAAGTGAGATAGCACAATGTCAGTGTGCTTTTTCAAGTGAGCCTTGTCATTATTGGATGCATAACAATATGATAACAGTTGATGGCAGGAAGATGGGCAAAAGCCTTGGCAACTTCATTACTCTTAGTGAGTTCTTCTCAGGCAAGCATGATAAACTCGCTCAGGCTTATTCGCCAATGACAATACGTTTCTTTATTCTTTCAGCTCATTATCGTTCTACTTTGGATTTTTCAAATGAGGCTTTGCAAGCAGCAGAAAAAGGTTTCAAAAGACTATGTGAGGCAAAGAAAACAATCTCTTCTCTTAGTGCTACAATCCAAGAGGCAAATAAAGAGGCAAACATACAAGCCATAAAGGATAAGTGTGCAGATGCAATGGACGATGATTTGAATACACCAATAGTTATTTCTTATCTTTTTGAGGCTGCAAGTATTGTAAATAAGGTTGCCCAAAAGTTTTTGCAATTAAACCAAGAAGAATTAGATATATTGAAAGAGATTTTTAGTGTTTATTTTACTGATGTTTTAGGTCTTGAAGACGAAAGTCAAAATCAAAGTAATGGAAATTTGACACAAGGGCTAATTGATATGATTTTGGAAGAAAGGAAAGGTGCAAGACAAGCAAAAGATTGGACAAAATCAGACCAGATAAGAGATGCCTTGTTAGCATTGGGCATTGAAATAAAAGATTCAAAAGATGGTGTAACCTATACAATCAAATAATTATGAAAAGATACGTATTGTTATTGTTAGTAGTGGCTTTTATGTGTTTTTCTTGTCATAAAAAAGATTCTACTCAGACAGACCAAATAGATTATTCAACAGTTAAAGTTCCGGCTTTCAATGCTGATAGTGCTTATGTTTATGTTGCTGCTCAGTGTGCTTTTGGTCCAAGAGTGCCAGAGAGCAAAGCTCATGACAAGTGTGCGCAGTATTTGGCCTCTTTTATGCGTCAGTATGCTGATACAGTTATAGAACAATCATTTACAACAAAACTATATAACGGCAAGGTTGTAAAAGGAGTAAATATAATAGCCAGTTTCAATACAGCAACAACAGACAGAATTGTTTTGGCTTCTCATTGGGATTCTCGTCTTTGGGCTGATAACGACAAAGATGAAACAAAACAAAAAAAACCTGTTCTTGCAGCCAATGATGGAGCAAGTGGAGTGGGAGTTCTTATGGAAATAGCACGACAATTGAAAACTCAAAAGCCTAAAACTGGAGTGGATCTAATCTTTTTTGATATGGAAGATCAAGGTTGTCCAATGTGGGATAAAACAGAGATAGAAGACGAAAGCGATTGGTGTCTTGGTGCTCAGTATTGGAGCAGAAATACTCACGTTCCTTTCTATCAAGCTAAAGGAGGAATACTTTTGGATATGGTTGGCTATAAAAACCTTCGTTTTACAAAAGAAGAAATTTCTCGTACTTATGCTCCAACAATGACAGATAAGGTTTGGAAGATTGCAAAGGATAGAGGCTATGGTAATGTTTTTGTAAATGAAGAAACTTTGGGTATAATAGATGATCATAATCATGTAAATAAAAATGCTAATATACCAATGATAGATCTTGTGCAAAATGACGCAACAGGTTCTTTCTTTCCTTATTGGCATACAACAAAAGATGATATGAGCCAAATAAGCAAGAATTCTTTGAAAATAGTAGGAGAAGTTTGTTTAGTTGCAATTTATACGAATTAGTTTTCGTTAAAGAGTAAATATGCTATCAAGAAAACATATATTACTTTTCTTTTCAATCGTTCTTCTTTTCCTTTCATGTAAAGAAGATACATATAACTATGGCTATGTGAATTTTTCTATTGACCCTGAAAGCACCCAATATTATAATCTAAATTATGGTAATAGAGGTTGGGAATATTTCCAAGGAGGATATAATGGCGTGGTTATTTTTCGTGTAAATTACAATGAGTTTGTTTGTTTTGAGCGTTCTTGCACTGCAAAAGGTTGCAATGGGAGATTAAATGTAGATAGCACAAACAATGTAATTTTGGTTTGTGATGAATGTGGCTCAAAATATATTTATGTTGATGGCTCGCCCGTTAGTGGTTCGCGTTCAAATAGGAGTCTTTATAACTATTGCACTTACTATGATGGCATAAATCTATATGTTTATAATTGCACAAATTAGAATATGATAAAAGTACTTTCTTACATATTATTCCCTTTGACTATATGGTACGCTATTGTTGTGTGGATTCGCAACAAACTCTACGATTATGAAATATTGGAGCCCAACAAACACTCTATTATTGTGATTGGTGTGGGGAACTTAAAAGCAGGAGGAGAGGGGAAGACTCCTTTTGTGGAATATCTTATTTCTGTGTTGAAAGATAACTATAAGATAGCTGTGCTGAGTAGGGGCTATCACAGACAGACAAGAGGATTTCGCTCTGTACAGACAAGCTCAAAAGCAATAGATAGTGGCGATGAACCTTTGCAGATAAAGACAAAGTTTCCAGATGTTGCGGTGTGTGTCAGTTCAAACAAGAACAAAGGCATTAGACAAATGGAAGAAGAAATAGAAGGCTTGCAAATCATAATTCTTGATGATAGTTTTCAAGATAGAAACATAGCTCAGGACATAACATTTTTGCTTACACAACAAACAAAGCCTTTCTTTAATGATAGGATTATTCCATATGGGCTATTGCGAGAAAAACGTAATGGATATAAGAGGGCAGATTTCATAATTGTTACTAAAACAAGCAAAGGTTTTTCTATTGGAGATAGAGGTTTGTTTGAGAGTGAGCTAAAGCCAAAGAAATATCAGCATATTTTCTACTCTTCAATAGGGTATATAGATATTTATCCTCTTTTTGAAAACACAACAACTGCTCTTGAAGACAATAGAGTTGTTTTACTAACTTGTATAGCTGACAATAAGAGTATAAAAGAATATATTGCTTCTAAGACAGAGTTATTGCAAACAATAGAGTTTGCAGATCATCACAATTTTAGCAAAAAGGATATTGGGAAAGTGCTTTCTTGTTACAAGAAATATGACAGATCCAATACTATAATTGTTACTACACAAAAAGATGCAATGCGTTTAAAAGATTGTTCAGGGCTTTCTGAGGCAAGAGTATATGTTTTGCCAATAGTAACAGAAATGCATGAAAAACAAACACAGAGTTTCAAACAAGTATTATTTGAAAAAATAAACAATGATAGAGATTGAAAGAATTAAAGAATCTGCTGATTACATAATTAGTAGGTTGGCACCAGTGTTTGACACAAACAAAGCAGTGATTGGAATAGTTTGTGGCTCAGGGTTGGCAAACATATCCGAGATAATAGAAAATGTGACAGAAATATCTTACAAGGATATCCCTCATTTTCCTATTTCTACAGCTCCGGGACATAAGAGCCTTTTAATTTGTGGCACAATAGGCGCTCATAATGTGATTGCAATGCAAGGTCGTTTTCATTATTATGAAGGTTATACAATGCAAGAAGTAACCTATGGTATAAGAGTAATGAAAGCTCTTGGCACAAAAGAAGTAATAATCACAAACAGCAGTGGAGGAATGAACCCAACATTTTCTGTTGGAGACCTTATGATTATAACAGACCACATAAATCTTATGCCAAATCCATTGATAGGAAAGAATGATGATAGTCTTGGGGAGAGATTTCCTTCCATGCACGAGGCTTATTCAAAGCGATTGGTCGCTTTGGCTCAGGAAGTTGCACAAAGCAACAATATATGGGTTAAGAGAGGAGTATATCTTGGCAATACTGGTCCTTCTTTTGAGACGCCAGCTGAGTATAAGTTTTATTATCAGATAGGAGCTTCTTGTGTTGGCATGAGTACAGTGCCAGAGGTTATAGTGGCTGTGCATTCAGGAATGGAAGTCTTGGCTATCAGTCTCATTTCAAATGTTTTTAATGAAAAAAAACCTCAACACACAACGGGACAAGAGGTGCTTTTGGCGGGGAAAAAAGCAGAAAAGAAAATGGAGACAATAGTCAAAGGTGTAGTGGAGAGATTGTAAGCCAATGAAAGTAAAAATAAAGAATGTAATCACAGCCATAGAGGATACGGCGCCACTTGTTTGGCAAGAGAGTTACGATAACTCCGGACTTTTGCTTGGTGATACAGACAGACAAGTTAGCGGCATATATATTTGTCTTGACATTAGCATAGATATAGTTAATGAGGCTTTGGCAAAGGGTTGCAATATGATTATCTCTCATCACCCTTTGGTATTTAAACAAATCAAAAAGATTGACTACACAAGCAATGTGGGTAAAATAATTGTCAAAAGTATTAAGAATGACCTTACTTTGTATTCCGCTCACACCAATATGGATAACGCTGTCAATGGAGTTAATGGAGCCTTGGCTCAAAAGCTTGGCTTGACTAATACACAACCTCTTTGTGATGAAAGACTTTTTAGCCATGAAAACTATTTGGGAGCTGGTCTTATTGGACAAATACAGCCAATAGAGGTAAAAGATTTCTTAAGCAAAGTAAAACAAATATTGTCTTTGCCTTGCATAAAACATAATAAGCCTATTTCAGAGACAATAAATAAAGTGGCTATTTGTGGAGGCAGTGGTTCTTTTCTGTTTGAACAAGCAAAGGCAAAACAAGCAGATATTTTTCTTACGGCAGACATAAAATACCATGATTTTCTTGATAATGAAGGTTCTTTATTTATTGCAGATATAGGACATTTTGAAAGCGAACAATTCATAAAACAAAGAATAAATGAATTGCTTACAGAAAAATTTAGTAATTTTGTCCCCTTATTTCTGGACAAAAGAAATAATAGAGTGGAATATTTTTAACAAATCACGTACACAAAGATGGAAAAGAATAACGAAGTAACCGATCAAAATTTACTTAGAGACGAAGCAGATGTTACAGTTGAAAGAAGACTTATTGCTTTGTATCGTTTGCAACAGATAGATTCTCAAATTGACAAGATAAGAATTGTTAGAGGAGAGTTGCCTCTTGAAGTTCAAGACTTGGAAGATGAGGTTGCAGGATTGGAGACAAGAATTAAGAATTTTGAAGCAGAAGAAACACTATTAGAAGGAAATATTTCCACAAAGAAAACAACTATTACAGATGCAAAGGCAGCTATTGCTAAGTACGAAGCTCAACAAAAGAATGTAAAAAACAACCGTGAGTATGAGTCTTTGTCAAAGGAGATAGAATTTCAGGAATTGGAAATACAGCTTTGTGAGAAAAAGATAAAGGAATTTACTTTTGACCTTGACAAGCACAAAAATGAGATAGAGAAAACGAAGACTCTAAAGAAAGAAAAAGAGGGAGACTTGGACATTAAGAAGAATGAGCTTGATGATATAGTAAAAGAAACAGAAGAAACAGAACAAAAACTCTTGGAGCAAAGCCATCAAGATGAGAAATTGATTGATGAAAGATATCTTTCTGCTTATCACAAAATCAGAAATAATGCTCGTAATGGATTGGCTGTTGTTACAGTTGACAATTCTGCTTGTGGCGGTTGCTTCAACATTATTCCTCACCAAAGACAAATGGATATCAAGATGCACAAAAAGATAATCGTTTGTGAGTATTGCGGAAGAATACTTGTAGATGACACTATTGCTGCAGAGGTTGATGGTCCAAAGCCAGTGGAGCAAGATGAAGAAAAACCAAAGAAGAAAGCAACAAAGAAAGCAACTACAAAAAAGACTACAACCAAAAAAGCTGTAAGCGCAAAGACAACAGAGACAAAAGAGGAATAATGTCTGAGTACAAGTACATTCATTCCGCATATATATTAAGGGAAGGTAGGACAGAAGCAATCTATATTCTGATAAACAAAGACAGAATAGAGAAGCTAAGCCCTCTTCCCTTAACTGTTTTACCACAGGACACCCAAATTATAGATGCTTCGGGTTTTTTAGCTTTGCCTGGAGTGATAGATACTCATGTGCATTTCCGTCAGCCGGGAGCAGAATACAAGGCAACCATGCGAACAGAATCCTCTGCAGCTCTTGCAGGAGGAGTTACAACTGTTTTAGATATGCCAAACAATACCCCACAGATAACCACACTTGAGGCTTTGGAAGAGAAAATACAACTTGCTAAAAAAGAAATGCAGTGTAATTATGGCTTGTTCTTTGGTATAACTAATGATAATATTCAAGAAGCTTTATCAATACCAGAGGAAAAAATTTGTGGCTACAAGCTTTTTCTTGGCTCTTCAACGGGTAATATGCTTGTAAATAACAAAGAGTCCATTGAAAAGCTGTTTCGTTATTCTCATTTGCCAATTTCGGCTCACTGTGAGGATGAACAAATCATCAGCACCAACCTTGCTAAATACAAAGCAATGTATGCTCAGGGTGCCTCTGCGCAACTGCACCCAATGATTAGAAGTAGTCAGGCTTGTATCAAAAGTACCAAATTTGCAATAAAACTTGCACAGAAATATTCTACTCATTTGAATATTGCTCACTTGACAACCAAGGAAGAAGTTGAGCTTTTCTCTGGGGTGGATCATTCCTTCCTGACTTGTGAGGTAACACCTAATCATCTTTATTTTACAGATGAAGACTATTTACACTTTGGCAATTTGCTTAAATGTAACCCTGCTGTAAAGAGCAAGGAAGATTGCCTCGCACTTCGCTCTGGACTCAAGAGTGGAGCAATAGATATTGTGGCCTCCGACCATGCTCCTCATTTGCTTTCAGAAAAACAACAACCATATTTCTCAGCTCCTTCGGGCATACCGTCCATTCAGCATACATTACAAATGATGTTGGATTTGGTTGCTTGCGGTATTTTCACCATTGAAGAGATTGAGGAAAAGATGTGCCACAGACCTGCTCAAGTATTCCATATTAAGGATAGGGGTTATTTGAAAGAAGGCTATTTTGCCGACATTGTGCTGGTTGATACAGCCAAACCTTACCAGGTAACAAAACAGAATACTCTGTATAAGTGTGGTTGGTCTTTATTGGAGGGTAAAACACTCTCTGCAACCATCAAGGCAACGTATCTTAATGGACAAGAGGTGTTTCATCAGTAGTAATGGTTTGACTTTTTAGTAAAAGCATTCTTCGTATTTAACAATTATTTAACAACAAATCTTAATCTGGATTGATATATAAATCATTGATTATCATAGTTGTTTAATATGCTCTACGGAAACAGTCATTTAGAATTTTAAATGACTGTTTCCGCACGCGGAATGACTGATTCATCGCGCTAAATCAGTCATTCAGTCGGCTAAAACAAAGAAAAAATTTAATCTTTCTTTACTATTGAGTATTAAGGCTTTACTGTGGATACATTTTGTAGTGTAAGGGTTAAATTTTTCAAACTAAAACAGGTGCAGAAATTTATTATCTTTTTCATTGCCAAGTCCTTTATTATATCTAATTTTGCACCCATATAATTGAAGCTATATGTATAATACTATAAAGATAAAAGGAGGTTGTCAGCTGAGTGTTTGCTCTCAAATTCCTTTGCTCTCAAAGGCTGAAAATACAGGCTCTTACACTCAATATAGTGCAGAGTTTTATGCTGTCAAACCAACGGATTTTATTGGTTTGAAACCTCAGCTTTTGGTCAAAGAAACAGATCAAATAAAGGCAGGAGAGGCTCTTTTTTGTGACAAAAAGCACCCCGAAACTCTATTTTGTTCACCAATAAATGGCAAAATAGTTAGTGTAAAAAGGGGAGAAAACAGACGACTTGAGGCTATTGTAATATCTAAATCAAATGATGATAGTCAAAAAATAGATATTGGTCATCAGCCTGAACAAATTAAAAAGACTTTGCTTTCTTGTGGACTTGCCACAACTATAAGGCAAAGACCTTTTGCAACTATTGCCAATTTGGATCAAAAGCCTAAATACATTATTGTCAAATGTTTTGACAAGGCTCCTTGGTCTTTGAACTATGCAAAAGCAATTAGCATGTTCTCTGACAATGCCGCTAAGCTTATTTATGAAGGAGCAAAAGCCTTAAGCTCAATCTATAGTAATCATATTTTCTTTTGCACAGATGCATCTTTGGATTACAAAGATTCTTTTAGTCTGTTGAGCAAAGAGGATATTGAAAACCGAGCAACAATTTTAGCTTTTGAGGGTAAATATCCTGCATCAAATGTCAGCGTGTTGATAGATAACATTGCAAGATTGAAAAAAGATGAAACCGTTTGGTATATTGATGTGCAAGATCTTTTAAATATAGGAGAGTTATTTGCCAGTGGCACTTTGGCTTTTAAAAAAGTTATTTGTATAAATGGCTCTGAAAATAATTATTATTTGACAACACAAGGGGCTTGCGTAACTGATTTGCTCAAAGAGCAAGGATTATATGATAAAGAGCATATAAGATTTGTCTCAGGCTCGCCTTTGAGTGGCTCACGCATAGGTAAAGATGAATATATTAGTGTTTGGGATAATTGTCTTTCCATAATGGAAGAGGGAGACAAAAAAGAAATGTTTGGTTGGATAATGCCGTCATTTTCTAAGTTCTCTTTGCATCGCTGTTTCTTGAATGGCTTTGCAAACCTTTTGCCTTGTGGTTGCAAAAAACCAATAAAGATTACAGCTAACACTCATGGAGATGAGAGAGCTATGGTCTTCACAGACAAGTTTGAGTCTTTGGTGCCATTAGATATTTATCCATTGCATTTATTGAAAGCTTGCATAATAAAAGACATTGAACAAATGGAGAAACTTGGAATATTAGAGGTTGCGGGTGAGGATTTTGCTCTTTGCGAGGTGGCAGATGCAAGCAAAACTCCTTGGCAGGCAATAATAAATGAAGGACTTGAAATGGTAAGAAAGGAGACAGAAGAATGAACGCAATAAAAGAAGCTTTTCAATCTTTCCTTTTCGTAGATGGAAAGACAACACAAAGTGGTGCTCATTTCAGAGATGCCATAGACTTAAAAAGAGGTATATCTTTTGTAATCATAGCACTTATCCCATGCCTACTGTTTGGAATGTATAATGTAGGTTATCAGCACTATCATTCCTTTACTCCAACGCTTAGCTTTGGGGCAAACTTATGGCAAAACTTTTGGTGGGGCTTTTTGAAGGTGTTGCCAATTCTTGTGGTTACTTATGTTGTGGGATTGGGTATAGAGTTCGCCTCTGCTCAAATAAATCAACATTCAGTCAATGAGGGATATTTGGCAACAGGTATCCTTATTGCTTTGATTATTCCAGCTTCCACTCCTTTGTGGCAAGTGGCATTGGCGGTTGCCTTTGCTGTCATTTTTGGCAAAGAAGTCTTTGGTGGAACGGGAATGAACTTTATGAATCCTGCTCTTTTGGCTCGTGCTTTCTTATTCTTTGGTTTTCCGGCTTCAATGTCAGGAGACAAAGTTTGGATTGCCGACAAATGTGAAGCTTTTTCAGGAGCCACTTCCTTGGCTCAAATGTCTCAAGGAGCAATTAGACCCGACAGCAGCTTTATAGATATGTTCTTAGGCATTACTCCTGGTTGTATTGGTGAGACTTCAACACTCTTAATATTGATTGGAGGATTATTTTTGTTCATAACAGGTATTGCTTCTTTAAGAATAATGTTCTCTGTCTTTGTGGGTGGAGCATTTATGGCTTTGCTTGGCAATTGCTTTGGTTCTTCAGCATACAGCCAGTTGCCTTTCTATTATCATTTTGTTATGGGAGGCTTTGCTTTTGGTGCTATCTTCATGGCAACAGACCCAGTAACAGCTTGTCAGACTAACAAAGGCAAGTGGATATATGGATTTTTGATAGGAGCCTTTGCTGTGCTAATACGTATTGCTAATCCTGCTTATCCAGAGGGAATGATGTTGTCTATTTTGCTTATGAATGTCTTTGCACCGTTGATTGACTGGTGCATTGTTCAACTAAATATTAACCGAAGAGAAAAAAGATGGAAGGAGGCTAAGAATGAAATTCTCTAACAGATACGTATATATATACTCAATAGTCTTGGTGGTTATTTCTGCCATTGTTTTGTCTTTGGCTGCAGTGCTCTTGCGCACCCCACAACAACAAAACATAAAGATTGAAAAGATTCAAAACCTTCTGTCTTGTGTGGGCATAGCTTCCACAAAGACTAATGCAGAAGAACTTTACAACAAATACTTTATTAAAGAGGTTGCAATAGACCTTAAAGGACAAGAGAAAGCCTCTTTTGAGGCAGGAAAACAATCTCTTGGCACTCAGAGACCTTTTGAGATAAATGTAAAGAAGGCTTTTGATGCTTTCAAAGCCGGAGACGTTAAAGCATTGCTTCCAGTGTATATTTGCAAGAAAAAAGACGGACAACTAATATATGTTGTGCCACTTATGGGACAAGGACTTTGGGGAGCTATATGGGGAAATATAGCCTTAGACGCGAGTTTGAATAATGTGGTTGGAGTTAATTTTGACCACAAGAGCGAGACTCCAGGTTTGGGAGCTGAGATAGCTAATCCTCCTTTTCAAAAAGAGTTTTTGGGTAAGCAGATATTTGACCCTAAGAGCAAGGAATTTACTTCCATAGAGGTAAGCAAGAAAGCTGTAAAAGGCAATTCTCATCAAGTAGATGCCATAAGTGGTGGCACAATGACATCTAACGGAGTAACACGTATGCTCAAAGATTGTCTGACTTACTATCTGCCTTACTTCAAAGCACAGCAACAAAAGAATATAGTAGAATAAAAAGCAAAAAGTATAATGGCAATAAATCTAAAACTAATAAAGAATCCTCTCTCAAAGGATAATCCCGTAACGGTGCAAATACTTGGAGTCTGCTCCACCTTGGCTGTTACGGCACAGCTCAAACCGGCTTTGGTTATGGCTGTAAGTGTTATGGTGGTGGTGGCTTTTTCAAACCTAATCATATCACTAATAAGAAAAACAATACCTCCAAGAATCAGAATCATTGTGCAACTGGTTATTGTCAGCCTTTTGGTTATCTTGGTTGATGAGTTGCTCAAAGCCTATGTCTATGATGTGAGCAAACAGCTCAGTGTCTTTGTTGGACTTATCATAACAAACTGTATTGTTATGGGACGTTTGGAAGCCTTTGCAATGCATAACAAACCCTTTGACTCTTTCCTTGATGGAATAGGCAATGGTTTGGGTTATGGACTCATACTTTTTGTTGTGGGATTTGTGCGTGAGCTTTTTGGTCGTGGTTCTATACTTGGCTTTCATGTAATCCCTCAATCATTCTATGCAGCAGGCTATATGAACAATAGTCTTGTAATTTTGCCTCCTATGGCTTTGATAATCGTTGGTTGTATCATTTATATTCAAAACACATGCAAGAGATAATAAATATATTTGTCCGCTCTATCTTCATAGATAATATGATATTCTCATTCTTTTTGGGAATGTGTTCATATCTTGCGGTATCAAAAACAGTAAAGACTTCATTTGGATTGGGTGTTGCGGTGATATTTGTTTTGCTTATCACTTGCCCGGTAAATTATCTTATTGACAAATACCTTCTAACTCAAGGAGCCCTAAGCTGGCTTTCAGCTTCATTGGGTAATATTGACCTATCATTTCTTTCTTTCATAGTCTTCATTGCGGTTATTGCCGGAATAACTCAGTTGGTTGAAATGGTTATTGAGCGTTTTTCTCCTTCTTTGTATTCTCAGCTTGGTATTTTCTTACCTTTGATTGCAGTGAACTGCGCAATACTTGGTTGCTCACTATTTATGCAACAGAGAGAATACGCAAATGTTGGTCAAGTCTTTTCATTCTCTTTAGGCTCAGGTATTGGTTGGCTTTTGGCTATTGTGTCCATTGCTGCCATTAGAGAGAAACTTCGTTACTCTCATGTACCAAAGGCGTTGGAGGGAATAGGTATTACTTTTATTATTACAGGCCTTATGGCTATTGCCTTTATGGCTTTTATGGGTATTAAACTCTAAAATCTCAGACAAATGCTAAAAATATTAATCACAAGTACAATAGTTTTCCTTGCCGTCATTCTCATATTGGTATTTGCTATCCTTTATATGAAAAAGAAATTCTTTCCAGCAAGGGATGTAAAAATAAACATTAACGGCAAAAAAGACCTTTCTTGTCCTGCTGGGGCAAGTTTGCTTTCAACTCTTGCAGAGAAAGATATTTATCTTCCTTCTGCCTGTGGTGGTCAAGCCACTTGCGGAATGTGTAAGGTAAGGGTATTGAATGGTGGAGGAGATCTACTGCCAACAGAACTGGCTCATATTTCTCGCAAAGAACAAGCACAAAACTATCGTTTAGCTTGCCAAGTGAAGGTAAAGAATGATATGAAATTGCAAGTAGAGGAGAGCGTTTTTGGAGTAAAGAAATGGGAGTGCGAAGTGGTTTCTAACCGCAACGTATCCACTTTTATAAAGGAATTTACAATAAAACTGCCCGAAGGAGAGCACCTAAATTTTCGCTCAGGCGGTTACATACAAATAGATGTGCCTAAATGCACTGTTGATTACTCTTCTATAGAGGTGGCAGAGCAATACCGCAAAGACTGGGAGAAGATGGACTTATTCTCTTTGAAAATGAAAAATCCTGAACCAATCTTTCGTGCTTACTCAATGGCTAATTACCCTGCCGAAGGCGATATTGTATGTTTAAATGTCAGAATTGCAACTCCTCCATTTGATAGAAAGAAAGGTAGAATGGCAAAAGTTAATCCTGGTATCTGCTCTTCATACATCTGGTCTTTGAAAGCAGGAGACAAAGTAAAGGTTTCAGGTCCTTATGGACAGTTCTTTATAAAGGAAGGCTCACAAAAGGAGATGCTCTTTATTGGTGGTGGAGCTGGTATGGCGCCAATGCGTTCTCATATCTTTGACCAGCTGGCAACGCGTAACACACAAAGGAAGATGACTTTCTGGTACGGAGGTCGCTCACTCAAAGAGTTATTCTATACTCAAGACTTTGAAAACCTTGAAAAGCAACACTCAAACTTTTCTTTCCACATAGCTTTGTCAGAACCACAAGCACAAGATAATTGGAAAGGTTACACAGGATTTATTCATCAAGTGATATATGATAACTATTTGAAGAATCACCCAAATCCAGAAGATATAGAATACTATCTTTGTGGTCCACCAATGATGACAGCCTCTGCAATAAAGATGCTTCACTCTCTTGGTGTGGAAGATGAGAATATAATGTTTGATGATTTTGGAGCTTAACGCAGCTCTTATACTTTAAGTCTCTTATTTTAATATTCTTGCCTAAAAAGACTTTTCTATATTATATGAGAATATTCTTTTGAAAGTACTTCCATTTGCTTGCATACATCATAAATTTGGGAAATGATATTCATTCCTTTACTTTGGCTTATGCGAATGCTTTGTCCTACAATTAACATGTCTTCAAGAGTTGGATTTCCTTTGTAATTGATTGATGTTGCGTGCTGTCCATTATATCCTTGTGCACAACAAGTTAAATCATACGCGGGAGCCAAAGACCACAATCCTTTGTCAGAACAAATGAAACTAAAGTTTTTTGCATGGTCGTCTTTGTTATCTGCAAGAATATTAAAGACCATACGTCTAAACATTTGTTCCACTTGTGCTGGGTCTTGAGATAGAAATCCGGTTAATTGTAATAATGTGCGGTATTCCATTTTTGGTTGAGATATTGGTTCATTGAGCAAAGCTGATGCAGAGGCTATGTGTAAGCGGTTGCCATTAAGTATATCAAAACGTTTTGTGGCGAAGTATTTTTCTTCAATTAGTTTAAAGTCTGGTACAATAATATCACACTGCTGGGCTGCTTGATTATAATGATACTCCATAAGTCCCATATCTTTGGGATCATAAACATGGCGAAACTTTACTATCCAATCTCCTTGTTGGTCATGTAAAAGACATTTTGGACGACAGCCTCCGGAATTGCCACTATTGAAATATAAGACATCTGCATTGTTTGCATCTTTTTCAGAAAGTACAGCTAAAGCCATTTGTTGCATACTATCTAAAGAAGGAAGTGATTTTTCTTCACCTACATAAGTTTCAGGCAAGTAACACAAAGCTCCCATTCCTGCAGAACCTACAATACTTAAACGTTGTATTGGAGTTAACTGCAAAGCATTAATGCCTTCTTTTCTCAATATTATATCAAGCAAATAACATACATACCCATCAGGAAGGCTGTCTTCAAAAATACCAAAGTTGCCATTGAATGGTTGGAAAGGTGCAATAAATAAATCTGATTTCAGAGGTAACTGTAGTGGAGATATAGAAAAGCCCTCTGCAAGCCATTGTTCATCATATTGAAAAGCGCAACAACCACTATCTGGTGTTGTGGTAAGGGTTCCTACTTTCTTATTATGATATGTTACTGTGAGTTCATTTACTAATTTCATTGCGCCCTCTCTTTCTGCTCTTGTTTTTGTTTATTGCTTGCAATTCTTCCATTGTTGTGTACAATGGTTTTGATATCCACTGTTTTACCTCTTTAGCAAAACCTAAGGCTTTTGCTAAAGCCACAAAAGAAGTAAGCGATATAGTATGCTGACACTCAAATTTAGCTATTGTTGGCACAGCTACACCACTTAACTCTCCAAGAGCTTTGCGAGAAAGACCTTTTTCTAAACGGCGTTGCTTTAGATTAGAGGCTAATATTACTAATAATTCCTCTGGTGTTTCTGTGTCAAAAGTGTAGAGCAAAGTCATATTATTGTATCTTTTAATTTGCTAAAAATAGAATAACATATATAATTATATCTCTTGCAAAGATACAACTTTTCTATTAGTTGAGCAATTTATTTTACTCTTTTCTCTTTATAAGGGTGGCTTTTCGTATTTATTCTTCTTGCAAACAACAATCTAAAGCGCAAAGGTCTCCATAGACAATGTGAGCTGTCTCTCTGCAACCGCAATCACACTGACCCACATCTTTGCATCTTAGGCATTGTTGTGGTAAATAGTCTCTGGTGTTAAAGCGTTGCCAATAGTCTGTGTCTGTTATAATGTCTTGATCAAAGATATTCCCAACAACATGTGGTGAGTGATTGCAAGCTCTCACTTTACCGCTTGGGTCAATGACAAAGAAGTCTTTGGCTGCTGAGCAAACAGAACCAATATTTAAACGCTGTAATTTATCTCTGTCCTTAATCAAACACAGAGGATATTCTGTACCAACAGAGCCTATGCGTTTTGTCTTTTGCAAAAGTTCTTCTGCTGTGTGCAACATATCATTGAGCTGTGTTTTATTAAGAGAGAGTTCCTTGCGATAGGTTATTCCTCTGCCTCCCACAAGAAAACGATTTAAGAGAATAGTCTCTGCTCCTGCCACAAGGGCATTGGCTATGGTCTCATATAGTTCATAGTAATTTAGATTGGTTACTGTGATATTACCTGTTGTTCTTATGCCTTCTTCTTTAGCACGATTAAACCAGTAAAGCACTCCTTGGGCGTTATCAACTCCAGTGTGTTTTTGAAAAGTCTCCAATCCCGGCAAAGACATTGACAAGTGAATATTGTATTTCTTGAAAGCGGCTAAGAAGTCCTCATTCATTGCTCTTGCATTAGATATAAGCACAATGGAAGAGCCTACATTAAAGACATTCTTCTCTCTTATGTAAGAGAGTAAATCTACAAGACAATCTTTCAAAAGACACTCGCCTCCAGAGATGGATATATTTTCAACTCCTAAAGAGTGTAATTTGTCAAGCACTCTGCACCATTGATTAAAGTCTAACTCTTTGCCTTTGGTATAGTGAGGAAAACCTTCTTGGTTTGCTTCCCAAGGACATGAACAGAATAAACATTGGTGGTTGCATTTGTAAGTCAGCTCCAAAACAGCTGACTTGGGGATAAAGATTTCATTCATTATCCTTTAGCTCTTTTTGAATTTCTTTGTCTGTCTTACCATCTTTCTTTAGAGCTTTGATGAAGTCTTCTTTGTTAAACCAAACCAATTTTCCATTTCTTTTCCAATAGTGGTAGTGCTTGTGAGTAATAATATCT